>Ga0208624_1000276_pt1 | contig 26888 bp, 28 predicted proteins | sample Knorr_S23_td_DCM_FD_185607 | JGI IMG/M metagenome (GOLD analysis project Ga0208624, IMG submission 185607) | Marine microbial communities from Southern Atlantic Ocean transect - Knorr_S23_td_DCM_ad_71m_LV_A (SPAdes) (version 2) | ecosystem: Environmental > Aquatic > Marine > Oceanic | place... | reverse complement strand
CCGATATGCGCAGTGATGCCTACCAAGGCCACGGCCGCCGCATCCTCCGCGCTCACGTTGTCAGGAATGGCATGTAAATAATCCGCCGCCACACAGGCCAGCTCTGCGGAAGTGCCCTGCCGGCCAAGCAACCCCTGGTTGCTCGCCCAGACACGATCGCCTGCAGTCCAACCGGAGACGCCTTCGCCGACCTCAATCACTTCCCCCGCCAAATCGCTGCCAATCACAAACGGCATCGGCAGCTCCATCGGCACTAGGCCGCCGCGAATGTAGGTATCAATCGGATTCACCGAAGCGGCTTGGACGCGCACCAACACTTCACCGGCACCAGGTTTAGGGTTGGGCAGTTCGTCCACTTGGATCTGCTCCGGCTCGCCGGGCTCGGTAATGTAAGCCGCCTGCACTAGTCCATCTCCTCCAGTTGCGGCAGCTCAATTTGCTGGCCACTTTCGGCAGCTTGCGCGCCAAGCGACAGGATCTCCTGCGCATCGCGGCAATGTCCGGCGCGGCAAAGGGGATGAAAGGCTTCGTCGGTTTCGATGCCATGCAGAAAATGGGCGATGGGTTGGCGTTGATGTGCAGCCAGCTCCGGCACTTCAATCTCAAAGCCTTCGGGTTGCTCCTGTGTGGCCTTCAACAGGCGGCCGTTTTCTGGCTCAGCCAGCAGTGTTCCTTCGCTGCCATAAATAACGGTGCGATAATGGGTCATCTTATCAATCTGCGTCCAGCTCGCTTCGGCGATGCAAATGGCCTTGGGATATTGCATCAGCAGCACGGCGTTATCCTCCGCATCTAAATCGGTTTTAAGCAATTGCCCCGCCACAGCGGTGACACTGCTCGGGCGCCCGAGCAGCACGCGTGACAGTACAGCGCCGTAGCAGCAGTAATCCAGCAGCGCACCGCCGCCATTGCGATTGGGATCATATAGCCAATCACAGAAATGTTCGCTGGCGCCCATCTCCTTAGGGCCCTGATGCGCGGCGCGGTAGCGCACCTGCCACACCTCACCGATCTCGCCGCTTTGCGTGAGCGCCAGAGCGTGCTGCACCTGCGGCCACCAAGCGATGGGCCAGTTCACCATCAACCGTTTGCCGGTGGTATCGGCGGCCTGCAATAATTCGTCTGCGCCGGCCAGATCAGCGGCCAACGGTTTTTCGATCAATACATGCCAGCCGCGTTCGAGGGCCTTTTTGCCTTCCTCGGCGCCGGACCGATTGTTCCCGTATATGAGAACCGCATCGAGCTGCTCGGAGGCGGCCATTTCCTGTGAGTCGGTATAAATCTGAACGCCATACTCCTTGGCCGCACGATCCAGAAGCGGACGCTGTAGGCTGCAGGCGGCGACCAGCTCGGCTTGTTCGTTTTCCTTCAGCTCCGGAAGCACATCCCACACATGATCGTGTGAAAGGCCGATGATGCCAAAACGTGTCATGCGGGGAGTGTGCGTGGATTGCCCCTTCGCCTCAATCCTGAATTCGTTTCGCCTTGTACCAAAACCTGTTTCGACCACACTCACGTCATGCGCTTGCTATTATTTTCGGCTATCCTGTCCTGGACCCTCATCCCCGCCCATGCGATTGAGGCGTGGAAAACCATGAATCTCTGGCCCGGCAAAGCTCCAGGGGAAACGTATGAACTCCCGGCGGAAGCCGAACAACCGGCGCGCCCCGGCCAAAAACAGGTGATTCGCATTGGCAACGTCAGCACGCCCATGCTGTCGGTATTCAAACCCACGAACCCCAATGGCACGGCCGTGGTGATTTGCCCGGGCGGCGGCTACAACATCTTGGCTTGGGACCTAGAAGGCACGGAAGTCGCTGAATGGTTGAACGGCTTTGGTGTGACAGCGATTGTGGTGAAGTACCGCGTGCCCCGCCGTATGGATCGCGAGAAACACGCCGCGCCGTTGCAGGACGCCCAACGCGCGCTCGGACTGACGCGCCATCATGCCAAGGCGTGGGGCATCCATCCCGAGCGCATCGGCATTCTTGGATTTTCTGCCGGTGGCCATCTGACGGCCACGGCCATGACCAATTATCGCAAGCGCACTTACCTCGCCGTGGATGCCGCCGATCAAGTCAGTTGCCGACCGAATTTCGGTGTGCTCGTCTACCCGGCCTATCTCGTCGATAACGAAACGAAAACCAAACTCGTGCCCGAGGTGCCGGTGGACAAGGACACCCCGCCCGCCATTTTCATCCATGCCGGTGATGACCGTGTGACCGCCGATAGCAGCGTGCAAATGTGGCTGGCTATGCGGCGTGCGGGCGTCCATTCCGAGCTGCACGTGTTTCCCCACGGCGGCCACGGCTACGGCCTGCGCCCCTCTGCCGATCCCGTTTCCAAATGGCCCAAGCTGGTGGAGGCTTGGCTCAAGCGCACCGCGCTGGTGAAGTAGTTATTTAATCCAAAGCTTGTTGGGCGGAATAATCTCCTGCGTGGGACGTGTCAAATTTTCGTTGATGCCCTTGAACATCCCGCCGGTCGCCGTACCGTGTGCGTGCACTACTGAGGCCAAGTCCGCGTTGTTGCCCAGCTTTACACTGCCATCCGCGCGCACGAATTGCCCCTGACTAGCCCCGAGCCCAGCCATGGCGTAGTTTTGTAAACGCACGGGATCGGGCTCATCATTTCCGACAAAAGCCTGACTCGCCTGTCCGGCACTGGCGGCGTGTAGAGCCATGCCGAAGTAATCCTTGTAGGACGGCACGGCTGGGCCGGCGGGATAATCAAATTCATAACAGGCTTCTCCGGCAATATTGCGAGTGACCGCCAATAGCGTTGAAGGCCGTTGCATGTCGCTGCCCAAGTGCAACGCGTAGCTGAGCGACCGATAATCCATATGCACATGCACGCCATCAAAGGCATGCCCGAATCCATCCCATTTGCCATGCTGGATTTCCTTATCAATCCACGGATGCGTTTCCGGATCCACGGGCGAGGCCAATAGGCGTGCCGTGGCAAGCTCCTCACGGATTGGAGCCGGCAGAAAAAGAAACTGTACATCCCACAAATGATGCGCGCCCGTATGGCCCATACCATACAAGCCCTGCCACAGCCGTTCTCCTTGGCGATGCGTCAATAACCAGGGCAGGCGCCCATCGTAATCATTGGCGAAGAGCGTAAACGCCATATGAACCTGCTTAAGGTTGTTGCCGCATCTCATCCGGTTCGCCTTCACCTTGGCCTTGGCCAGAGACGGCAGCAGCATGCCCGCGAGCAAACCGATAATCGCCACCACCACCAACAGTTCCACAAGGGTAAAACCAGATTTTGCGGGGCGTTTCGGCATGTCCGAGGATACTCGGCTATTTCCTGTATGATTGCAATTCGGCAACGATTCCCCAATGCTTCGGCGATGAAAACCGCTGCTGCTGTCCTGCACGAGATGGAGCGTCCGATGCCTTATGCAGACTCCAGGCCGATGGTCATTGAGGAGCTCGATCTCGATGGCCCCGGCGAAGGCGAGGTGTTGGTGGAAGTGAAAGGTGCCGGCCTATGCCATTCGGACTTATCCGTGATCAACGGTTCGCGTCCACGCCAAACGCCAATGGTGCTTGGCCATGAAGCAAGCGGAATTGTCCGCGAAGTTGGGACGGGCGTTCGCGGCCTGAAACCGGATGATCATGTAATTTTCACCTTCATTCCCAGCTGTGATTACTGTCGGTATTGCAAGGAGGGTAAACCCTCACTCTGCGAACCTGGCGCCGAAGCGAATAATGCCGGCGTGCTGATGAACGGGGCTCAACGCTTCAGCAACAAAGGCCGATCCTATTTCCATCATTGCGGCGTGAGCGGTTACTCACAATACACCATTGCCCTCCCCGGTTCTCTAGTGAAGATTGATTCCACCCTCCCTTTTGAGTATGCGACACTCTTTGGTTGCGCGGTGATGACCGGTACAGGCGCAGCGATGAACACCGCAAATATTCGACCTAACCAAACTGTTGCAGTTTTTGGATTAGGTGGAGTAGGTCTGGCTGCCTTGATGGGCGCCAAAGCCTGTAACGCTGGTCAAATTATTGCCGTTGATTTACTGAACTCAAAACTCGAGATGGCCAAGAAATTGGGGGCGACACATACGGTGAATGCTAAAGAGAGCAATCCCGTAGAGGTCATTAAAGATCTCACCCACGGTGGGGTGGATATTGCCATCGAAAGTGCTGGGAATGCCACTGTGCTAGCACAGGCCTACGATTCCACCATGCGCGGAGGAACCACCATTGCCATAGGTCTACCGCACCCAGATCACAAATTAAGTATTCCAGCTGTGACTCTGAGTGCGATGGAAAAAACAATTAAAGGATCCTACCAAGGCAGTTGCGTCCCTACGCGAGATATTCCAAAGTTCATAGATATGTATCACGCTGGCCAATTACCCGTGGACCAATTGCTCACTGACACCATTTCGCTGGAGGATATCAACACCGGCTTTGATCGCCTACACAAGGGCGAAGTGGCGCGGCAAGTGATTTTATTTTAAGGCCTAAGCAATGGACCTTGATGCGTTACAAAAATCCAAATTTCACTAGGATGATTTGGACAGCGCACCGTGTGCTCATTATTTTATCAGGGCGGCCACTGATAAAGTTGCGCCGTGCGATCCCCTCTGGTTTATATCGGTTTAATTATTGAAATAGACTTGCAATCAAGTGGAGTAACATGAAAATGTGATTGTCTTTCTCGACATGCAGGCAGAACAAGCAATAGATGCAAGGACTTCAAACGAGGACCAACGAACCTTGTTCGATCGCATCGGCATGATTTCCTCCTCGCTGTGCGCGATCCACTGCATTCTAATGCCGTGGCTACTCATGATTGCCCCGATCCTGACGGGCACGATTTTCACGGACGCGAAACTCGAAAACGTGTTTGTAGCATTCTCCATTTTGCTGGCAGGATTTTGTGGGTATTTAGGTTGTTTGAAACACGGCAAGTGGGGAGTTATGACCCTCATTGCGACGGGGGGCGCGACCCTAACTGTCGTCCGCATGACTGCCCCAGCGATTTGCTGCATTGATGATATAAGCTGGACGCACGCAACGGGGGCCGCATTTGGCGGCAGTCTCTTAGCCACATCGCATTTTCTGAATTTGAAATACTCCCGACAAGTTGACTCCGAAGAAGACGTTCCCTGCTGCCCGTCTGAAAAATGTTCAGCACATAAATAATCAAAACATCTTTGCCAAAATGGCGCACACTCACTCCCACGAGCATGATTTGATCGATCTTCGCGCAAAGTTGCGAGGCAAAGACCGCAGGATCACCAAGCCGCGGGAGGAGATTCTTGAGCTGCTCGGAAAAGAGGACCACCCGGTCACGGCCAAGTTTATCCACGAAAAGCTGAGCGGTGCCTGCGATTTAGTCACTGTTTACCGCTCTCTCAAGCTACTCGAATCCATGAGCTTGGTGAAACGTTTTAACTTTGGAGACAACACCGCTCGGTTTGAATTAATTTCCTCCACCGACCACGGCCATCACCACCATTTGATCTGCAAGGTATGCCGAACCGTTGTGGAAATCGATGAATGTTTTGATCCAAGTCTGGAATCCAAAATCGCCAAAAAACACGGCTTCCAAAACGTCACCCATGAGTTGGAATTCTTCGGCATTTGCTCCAGCTGCCAGACGACCTGAATCTCTCGCTGTACCCTGCCCCACAAATTGGTCAATCCATCATCACACCATGATGTGATGATGGATGCTTATTAAACTGAAATTTCGTCGAGCACGGCCGCCGTGTTTTTCAGCCGCGCGAATTTGGGCTGCCAAATCTTAAAGCAGGCCTCGTGCAACTCGGGCCAAGGCGAGGCGCAGGCGTCGGTAATGGCGGTGACGCGATAATTTCGCTGAGTGGCGGCGATGAGCGTGGAGTTCACGCACACATCGGTGGTGATGCCCGTGAGAAACAAATGCGAAATATCCTGACTGCGCAATGCTAGATCCAACGGTGTGCCGTAAAATTTATCGTACGTATGCCCGCGGATGATCAGCTCCTCCGGCCGCGGTTGCAGCGCGGGAATGGTATCGGCCGATTCCACACCCATGCCGGCGTTATGCCCGACCAGACAATTACTGGATTTACTGCCAAACCCCGGCGCGCCCTCGGCCTCCAGATGCTCAATGCCGAAGGGATCGCCCCGGAGACACGGCACATTGTTCGCATACACAAACTCGGTGAACACCACTGGCGCTTCTGCCGCTCGGAAGGCGGCGATGAGGCTTTGCATGTTCGGAATGAGATCGCGCGACGCCGCCACCTCCAGCGAAGCGCCTTCATCCACAAACCCGTGCTGCATATCGATGATCAACAACGCCGACCGTTTCGGCACAAACCGGTGCGTCTCATCAATCATCTTCAGCTTCGCCTCCATAATCGCATCGTGATCGGGCATGGCAAAAGCTTACGGACTGGCGGCCCGGGCGGAAGGGAAAAAGTGTTTTCTTCTGGCCTCAGCCGAGGATTGCCGATTGAATCGGGTGAACCCATTGACTTATGAAAGATCAATCCCTCTCCCGTCGTAATCTGATGAAACTGGCCGGTGGCGCTGCCGTCACCGCCGCCCTCACCGCCCAAGCCGCCAAACCCAAGCGCGGTGTGCAAAAAGGCCGCATCAACCAATCCGTGGTGCACTGGTGCTGGGGCGAGCGCGGCTGGAAGATTGAGGATACCGCCAAGGCAGCGGCCGATCTCGGCTGCAAGAGCGTGGAGTTGGTTTCCCCCGATGACTGGCCCGTACTCAAGAAACACGGTCTCACCTGCGCCATCGCGCCCAACGGCGTGGAAGGACCGCCCTTCATGCGCGGGTTCAACAACCCCGATTACCACGACATGGTGATCAAAGCCACCAAGGAGACCATCGATGCCTGCGCCAAGTTTGGCGTGAAAAACGTGATCGCGTTTAACGGCTACAAATGGAAGAAGGCCGAAGATCCGCAAAGCGGCGAAATCTCCGCCGAGCAAGGCGCCAAGAACTGCGTGAAGGGTCTGAAGAAAATTATCGGCTACGCCGAGAAAAAAGGCGTGACCATCTGCATCGAGCACCTCAACACGCGCGACGATTCTCATCCCATGAAAGGGCACCCCGGTTACCAGGGCGACAAGATCGATTATGTGTGCGACATCGCCCGCGCGGTGGGTTCACCGAACATGAAGGTGTTGTTCGACATCTATCACGTGCAAATCATGGACGGCGACGTGATCCGCCGCATAGAACAATGCAAGGACGTGATCGGCCACATCCATACCGCCGGCAACCCCGGCCGCAAGGAGCTGGACGACACGCAGGAGATCAATTACCCGCCCATCATGCGCAAGCTGCTGGATATCGGCTACAAGGGCCACGTCGGCCAGGAATTCATCCCCACCGGCGACCCCATGAAAGGCCTGATCGAAGCCGTCGAACTCTGCGACGTGTAAATCACGACTCCCCACAAACTCTCAAGGCGCCATACGGCGCCTTTTTTTATGCTCAGCAATCGATACCATGAAGAAGGATTCGAAGGCCCCAAAAAAGACCGCCCGGGCGGTGGTCCTAAGACTACTTCCCAGACGGTCAAATTCCATCCGAACCGGTCTTGCGACCTGCCCTTCAGGATGCCTCGGGTGGAGGCGGGTGGATCGGGGGCTCATTCAACTGTTTCCGAAGAAACCCCTGAATCGGATTACCGGCCCGAAGGCCTGTGCTCCTGAGTCTTCCGACCCTGTCAGCGGCTCCCGAAGGTGCTACCAACAAGAACAAATTAACACATAAACCGGATCGCGATAGAGTAAGTTATTCTTCGATTTTCACAGGATATTCACACCCGTGAACAACCGGAGATCCGATGAATTTGATGAGGATGGCGAGAAGCTATTTCTTCCCGTAAGCCGCCAACCAATCCTGCGCCGCTTTTTCGGCTGCGGCCTTTTGCTCAGCATTGACGTTGGGTTCTTTGAGAACCGCCTGTTCCATGCGCGGGATAAAGGCGGCGGCCTCTTTGCTGCCCAAACCGGAGGCGACGAGGTACCACTGATAGGCTGTGGCATAATCGCGTTTCGGCAAACCGACGGAATTGTAATAGAGCTCGGCCACTCCCAGCTGTGATTCCACATGACCTTTGTCGGCGGCCTTGGTGTACCACTCCAGGCACTTCTTATAATCACGCGCCACGCCCTGCCCATTGCGTAGCATCCACCCGACAGTGGCTTCGGACAACACGTCGCCCTTTTCCGCTGAGGCAAGATATTGTTTGTAAGCTTCGCCCAGATTCTTGGTCACTCCTTTGCCGGCGTAATACAAGTCGGCCAGTTCACGTAGCTTGACGGGATCTCCTGCCTCCGCTGCGGTCTTGGCCGCCTCGAACGCCTGACGCGCGGCGATCTGAGCGGGCGATTCCTGTTTGGGCGGCTGCGCCGGTTGCGCGGCGGCGAACACGGCCATTAAAGAAAAAATCAGCAGATAAAAACCGGACTTCATGGGCCAAGGGTGAACGGGTTTTCCCAACGCGTCAATCCTTCGGCTGAGGGGCATTCCAGATCACCTCAAAATAGCCAATAAACATTTCCTCCTCGGATTGCAGGCCGAAATAAACCGACCGTTTTGGGTCCGGATTATCCGGGTTACCCGGACTGTTATCGAAGGTGCCGATCGCGCGCAGCACGGTGCCGCGCGGCAGCCAGCGAGGTTCGGCGAGTTCGTATTTGTGTTGCCAGTTGAAATCAAAATCCGGCACGTGCAGGAGGGTTTCCTTACGGCCATCGGGATACTCGGCCACGTACCGGAAGGATTTCCCCCGATAATGCATGTGTGGCTGCAAGCCCAGCAGAAGACCGTCTCGTTGAAAACGATGCACCGCGGCCACCTCATGGTTCGGGGCTCCGGGTGGAATACGAAACACGACCGTAGACGCCGCATGCATATCCACCGCTTCCTCGGGCGGTTCATCGGCAAACCATAACCGCAACCGACTGGTGCTCTGGTGCGCCTTGCCATTGGGGTTGTAGTGCACTTGAAACACGATCGAGGCGCCGGCCGGCAATAATTTGGCGCGCCCGGCCGGATACACCAACGGCCGGTCGCCGACGATGCCGGAAAGGAAATACCCATGCAACCCGCCGCCCTGCCCCACCTGATACTGCTTGAGATAACGCCGATTGCGAGCGATCCAATATGGAAACTCCCGAGGCCGCGCGCCCTGCAACGGTGCCAACATATCAAATGGCGGCGACCAAGGTCGATTGGCTCGTCGTGCGCGGCCATTGTGTTCATGGAGGAAGGTGAGCACATGATGCACCACCTCGGGGGTGTTGCTGGTAAACTCTGCGGCACGAATCCATTTATCCTCCTTAAACTCCGTGGGCACACTCACATACCGGTATGGCACTCGCCCTTCGGCCGGCACACCAAATGCCGGCAACACCAGCTCGTGGCTCGGCTTGCCATTGCCCAAATCACCGCTCCAAACCAAACGCGGCGGTGCCTCAGCTGGATCACCCTTGGGTGCCCCGGCCCGGAACCAGTCGGCCAGCAACTCAATTTCATCCGGTGCCAAGCCGCGGGCATTTTTAAAATGACCAACCTTAGGATCCGCGTTCCAAGGCGGCATTCGTTTCTCGGCGGTCACTTCCGCCATCATCTTGGCCCAGCCCTTCGCCTGCTTGTAGGTTTCCAAAGCAAACGGACCGCCACCACCGGTGTGGTGGCATTCCTGACAATGCACCTGCAACAACGGCTCAATGTGCTGATGAAATGTCACCGCATTCCCGCGAGGTGCTTCGTTCAACCCCAACGCGCACCCATACGGCTCCGTCTTGGCCGGCGCCACCGGTCGGCCGGCCAGCACCGCGACGATCGCCTGTTTCAAATACGCTTGAGTGGGGGCCGGCCGACGGAAGGCGCCGACACCGCCCGCTTCCGTTTCCTTGAAGCCAAACTGATCATCAACCGCCCCGCGATATCGGATTTGGCCATTGGCATCCAGAAGCAGCACTTCAGTCGTGCGCTCCACCTGCAATCGCCGGGCCAGTTGTCCGCCGGCATCGCGGATCACCGGAAAATCGAAGTCCGCCGCCAATTTTTTAAGATCCGCCGGGGCATCTTGGGAATTGGAGTTCAGCAGAAAAAACCGAACCCCTTTCGGCACAAATTCATCAGCCAACCGGGCGAGCCGCGGGCGATAGAGCTTGGACATCGGACACCCCAAGCCAGTCCAAGCCAGCACCACCGGCTGTCCCGCTACGGGATGCACCTTGCCGGCTACGTCCGGCCATTGTTTGGGAATATTGGGAGGCGCCGCGAGGAGGGTAGATTGAATTCCCAACAGGCAAAGCAACAGCCCCATCCTACTGCAAGCTGATGATTCAGTCCGCACGCAAGAAACCTACCATGCGGCAAAAGCCCAATGCCAACCGATTATGCGCCGGCCTTTAGCGTGCCGTCGGCCTTCCAGTTGTTTAGCGTTTTCTGGTCACCCTTGGCTGTCCACTCGCGCCGCTTGATTTCTGTGCCAGCAGCGAACACGCGTTCACTGCGTTTGCTACCGTCCTCGTACCAAGTAGTGTATTTACCTTCCAGCTTTTCGCCATTGAAGTAGGCCTCAGAACGGACCTGGCCATTCTCGTAATACACGGCGTGTCGACCATCGCGCTTGCCGTGGTTGTAGCACACATCGATCTGCAGTTGACCGCTCTCGTACCAGACCAGATGCGGCCCGTGCCGCACGCCTTCCAAAAATGTCACCAGCGAGTTCCGTTGCTCGTTCTCATACCACCACGTTTCCTCACCGTGCGCCTTGCCATTCAAAAATTCGCCCTCCAACGAGACCTTGCCGTTCTCGTATAACTCCACCGCCTTACCGGTGTACGGTTCCGCCTCGTCTTTCAGATAGCACAGGGTGCCTTCCTGAATGGCCTCGAACTTCTCACCCTGCGCATTGCGCCACTCCAAGGCGGCGTATTTTACTGGTCTATTCAAAACTTCCGTGGTCATGCGTGCGGAAAGCTACCTTAACGGCAAGGAATTGACAACCCGCACTTCAAACCGCCAAATCCCCCCATGGATACCGCTTCCCCGCGCATTGTCGTGCTCGACGGCCACACCTTGAACCCCGGCGACTTGACGTGGGACGCTCTGGACGCGCTCGGCGACTTGACTGTGCACGATCGCACGCCGGCCACGCAGGTAGCCGAACGGGCGGCCGGCGCGGAAATTGTGTTCACTAATAAATCACTCGTACCCGCCAAGGTCATCGAGGCACTGCCCGAGTTGCGCTATATCGGTGTGCTCGCCACCGGTTATAATGTCGTGGACACCAGCGCAGCGGCCGCCCGCAATATTCCGGTGACCAATATCCCCGGCTACGGCACCGAGTCTGTGGCGCAGACGACCTTTGCACTGTTGCTCGAGCTGGCCTCGCAACCGGCCCTGCACAACGCCAGTGTGCGAGATGGCGACTGGAGTGCTTGCCCCGATTTTTGTTACTGGAAAAAACCGCTCGTGGAATTGCACGGGCTCACACTGGGGCTGGTGGGCTACGGTGCGATTGGTCAAGCGGTGGCACGACTTGGCCGAGCCCTTGGCATGAAGATTCTTGTACACACACGGACTGCTCGGGAAGAAGTGGACACAGAATTTGTTGATTGCGAAACGTTGTTTCGTGAGTCCGACGCTGTGAGCCTGCATTGCCCACTCACCAATGAGAACCAAGGCTTTGTTAATGCGCAGCTTTTGTCTCAGATGAAACCCACTGCTTTCCTGATTAATACAGCACGCGGCCCACTTGTAAATGAGGCGGCGTTGGCAAAAGCACTTAATGAAGGACAAATTGCTGGAGCGGCCACTGATGTGCTTTCAGTGGAGCCACCGCCTGCGGATAATCCGCTTTTTGGAGCAAAAAATATAATCATTACCCCTCACATTGGCTGGGCTACGCGCGCGGCGAGAGAGAGGTTGATGAGTATTGCGGCGGACAACCTGCGCGCATTTCTTAAGGGCACACCGCAGAATGTGGTGAATTAGAAGTTAAGTATGTGTGATAGCTGTATTTCCACTGAAAACGGGGCATTTGATGTTCGTTGGGTTCGATTCCCAAAATACATTTCACTCTTTCATACACTATTCCAATTGGAATCTTTGGGTTTGGGGGATTTTTCTCATTGGATTCAGAGATGACTCAGAGAATTAGTCGTGGAGACAACTGTGTAATCTGTATCGAAAGATTTGAGATCTCTGAGGTGACTCTGGTCCCAATGTGATTGATGATTTATCTAATATGACCAAGTGGGGAAATCCTTAACCGGGTGCATGTCTAATTTAAGATCATCAAAATATTTAATACGGTGGGGTATGGTCTTTAGGATAGTGTCCGTTAGATCTTGAGATATACGTTCCCTGCGATATCTTACGGCAAAATAAGGTAGGTAGCTTTCCGCAAGGTCTTCTCTCTCAGGGTAGTCCATAGCATAGTTCGAAATAAATTTTCCGTCTGCTTTTTGAGCCTCTATCCAAAGAGGATCTTTTGCATAGTATGGATCTATCGATGTATGTACTGCTTCGTGGACGAGAGTTTCCTCAAGGATACCATCTTTTATGTATTCATCACCTTGTTCTGTATGAATTAGGAGATTGTTGTTGCCACCACCAAAAAGGTTATTCCCTTTGTGGATCCAAACCGTTTTGACATCCTTTCTCAGTGCAGTAGTTAATTGGCCTATTGGTTTAGCATATTTTAGCGCGATTGTTTTGGCCTCTTCATAGCTTTTAAATTCAGGATTAACCTGAACTTCGATTTGTAGTCCATCATTGTAATGTGCGTTAAAAAGGATGGCATCATAATAAACAAAGTCATCCAGTCTTCTATCAAACATAAGCCTTTTGCCTGAATCGGCCGAACTTAGTTTGATAAAAGCCGATGGATCGGATGACGTAATAATTTCGCCTGCTATGAAAATTGTCCCCCAAAAAGGAGGGGTGTTTTGTATTTTCATTTCCTGACCGTAATATAATTAAGCAGCAAACATCCATTATAATAAATTTAAAAGTTTATAGTCCACCATCCTGATTCAGAGAAGTTCAGAGGATCATCATCTCATTCCTACTGTTCTCTTCAATTCCCCTGAGAAACACTGAGATTCACAGAAACGTTGAATCCCACACACCAATAACACTCAGACATAGGGAGAACATTGGGAGAACTGGGTCTCTCAGTGTTTTCTGGGAGTTGAATGTGAGAGATGCATTTCCCGAGAAAACGGAGGATTTGATGTTCGTTGGGTTCGATTCCCAAAACACGTCCTACTCTTTATTTGCTAAACTAAAAGACTCCTAACCGCCCGCACCAGGGCCTCGGTTCGCACCTGCATCTGGAAATCCGAGGGTGCCTCACAAGTATAACTGAGCTGAGTTTTATTCATCACGAGCCAAAAAGCTTCAGGCCATAATTCTCGAAGCTGCGGGTCAAGTTCCGGAACAATCAGCCCACGATCATTCTTGCGCCCATCGATTTCTACCGATTCGTCAATCGGACAAACGGTTTTCACCGCTTCCAGCACCCGCCGCGGCTCGGTAGGTTCGTCACCCATCTTGAGTTCATAAAAATAGAACCCCTTCGCTTCCCAGTCCTCGTGAAGCTGAATGGTGAAATCCATATCAGGTAACGCCTGAAGCCACTGTGTATGCGCTCGAATTTCCGGTGTATTTAGATGTTTATAATCACGATTCAGATCGTCGCCCGCGGCGTTCTCGCGTGTATTAACTGGAAAGCCGGTGGGGTTCAGGCAAGGGCTGATCCACAGAGCCGTGTCTTCAGGCCAAACATTTTCGGTGATGAGCCGGCACATGGCCAAAGGTGCCGCCGGTTCATCACCATGAATACCACTGGAAAGATAGATTTTGCGATGAGCACTTGCCGGGGCGCGATGCAGTGCCAGAAGGCGAATATTGTTTTCAGTTTCCAGCCATTTGACCGTCCACCCGTGGGCTTGAGCTGCAGTGAGACAATCATCGATAACATCCTCAATAACGATGGTCTCGCCGCGATAACAGCCATCATTCAGACCACGCGGATTCACGGGCTAGGCCGTTACCGTCTCGGAAGCTTCAGTGGGGGCACAGGATTCCTCCTCGTCACAACCGCACCCGCCCGCGTCATTCGGATCAAACTCCGTCCAATCCGGATCGAGCCCGAGATCGCGCAGCATTTGCAGATCCTTTTCCACCGGCTGATTTAGCGTGGTGAGATAGTTACCCACCATCAACGCGCTGGCGCCGGCCTGAAACACCATGCATTGCAGGTCGCGCAAATTCACCGTGCGCCCACCGGCAATCATGATTTCCTTGCGCGGTAAAATGAATCGGAAACAGGCGATTGTCTTAAGAATTTCCAACGGCGGAAGCGATTCCTGCTCGGCAAGCGGCGTGCCTTCGATCGGATTCAAGATATTGACCGGAACCACGCTGGCATCAATCTCGCGAAGGCTCATGGCCAAATCACACCGATCCTCGCGTGTCTCGCCCATGCCGATAATGCCGCCGCTGCAAATCTTGATGCCCGCCTTTTTCAGAAACCCAATCGTGCGCAGGCGATCTTCAAATGTGTGTGTCGTACAATGCTCGGGGAAAAACCGTTCCGAACTTTCTAAGTTATGTCCGTAACACTCCAGACCGGCTTCCTTCAGGCGATCGGCCACCTCCTGCGACTCGATCAAACCCAGCGATGCATCCGGCCGCGTTTGCCCCTGCTCTTTCATTTCGCGAATGCGATCACACACCTCATCGAGCATCGGGCCTTCTTTCAACCCGCGCCAGGCCGCCACTAGGCCGACTGCCGTCACACCATTACGATTGGCCTCCTCGCCCGCCTCAGCAACCGGCTCGGGATCCACAAACCCGTACCGAGGTGATCCGGTTTGGTACGCGGCAGATTGCGAACAGAACGAACAATTCTCCGAGCACGCACCGGCTTTGGCGTTGACGATGGAACACAGGTGAATCTTGTTCCCCTTAAAATGCTCACGAATGCGATTGCCCCACGACAGTAGTGTGTGGATATCCGCGCTGTCCTCCAGCGCAAACAACTCCAGCGCTTCCTCGCGCGTGACCTGCCCGCCGTTCAGGACCCGCTGGCCCAACTCCGCAATCCGAGCCGGTATATCCGAAACATTCGCGTCAACCTCCGCTGCACTCATGGTTGACGAGACTATGGGCGAAGAAGCTCACGGGCAAGCTTGAGTTGTTACTGTGCCGGCGAGGCGCCGGCAACAAGATAGGGCCTCATCAATCAGAAGGCATTTGTAAATGTGGTGGAGGCTTGGAACTCAGAGGGTTTGTTTGAAATTCATGCTGTTCGATCTGCCCGCGCCAGTGATCAATCAATTGGAAAACATCCTGCATGATGATTCCGTTATGCGCGGCAGGATATTTTTCGAGATATCCTCGGGCCATGCCCATGAGCTTGTGGGCCGGCTGCAAGCGCGGGCCAGCCGCGGGCCATTTGGGGTTTTCGTGCATGGTCAGATGCACAAATCCGCCGGCCAATTGAATGAGCGCCTTGTAAAAATCCGCATCTGGCTGCCCGCGTGTTTCCAGCCACAAATCCTCCAGCACATCATGCGCCTCGTAAAACTCGCCGGCATTGAAGCATTCAAAGTAGCCAAGATAACGCGGATCATGCTTCCCACCGGCCCAATGCGCCACGCGTTTTGAAACCCATCCACTCTTATGCGTCACGTCGGCATAATACTGTGAATATCCGGCTTTTGACATCCCAATGTCACTTGCCCACAAATCGCCCATGGCAAAGACCGGATTAGGTCGTGGACTCGGAGCACTGTTGGGCGGACAAAAACCGCCTGAAACAGCAGAAGCTCCCGCGAACCCGCCGGCCGTGGCGGAAACGGTCCCGGACAATGCCGTCCGGAAAGTCTCCATTGATTCAGTCCAGCCCTGCCCTTCCCAGCCGCGCAAGGATTTCGAACGCCAACCGTTGGAGGAACTGGCGGCATCCATTGAGGTAAACGGCATCCTGCAACCGCTGGTCGCCCGCACGACTGGAGAAGGCCAGCTTGAGTTAATCGCCGGCGAACGCCGGTGGCGTGCTGCCCAGATTGCCGGCTTGGAAACCGTGCCGGTCATTGTTCGGGAAGCCTCCGATTCACAGGTGCTCGAACTGGCCTTGGTGGAAAACCTGCAGCGCGAAGATCTCAATCCTGTGGAAGAAGCCCAAGGGTACGCGCTGTTAATGGAGGCGTTTGACCTCACGCAGGAGGCCACTGCCCGGCGTGTCGGCAAGAGCCGTGCGGCCGTGGCAAATGCCGTACGGCTGTTGAATCTGCCGGAGCCACTGCAAACCCATTTGCGCCAAGGTCGCTTGAGCGTGGGCCACGCCAAGGTGATCCTTGGTTTGGAGGGGGCCCAACAACAAACATTGGTGGCCAATCGGGTGATCAAGGAATCCTTGAGTGTCCGGGAAACAGAAGACTTAATCGACAAACTGCAAGGCGGATCCACCGGCAAGACCTCGACCCAGCGCAACCCGCAAACCCGTGGGGTTCACGTGACTTCCCTAGAAAACCGGCTCAAGGAAAAACTCGGCACCAAGGTCAGCCTCACCTATCGGGAGGGCAAGGGCGCGTTGACCATCAAATATTTTTCTGACGACGATTTGGAGCGCATTCTAAAAATCCTCGATGTGGAGACCTGATACATGGTCCTTCCGCTAACCTACTTCGGCAATCCAGTCCTCCGCCGTAAAGGCGATCCTGTTTCCGAGATCACACCAGAACTGGAGCAGTTCATCGAGGATATGTTCGATACCATGGAGAAACATCGCGGAATCGGCCTAGCCTCCCAACAGGTCGGGCGCGCGATCCAGCTGACGGTGATTGATATCCGGCCAGTTGAAGATCGCCCATCCACACTGGAGCTGGATGGAGAAGAAGCCGACCCGCATTCTATAATGCCTCTAGTATTGTTGAACCCTAAAATCGAACCGTTAGCGGCGGAAGTGAGTGGCCCGGAGGGTTGCCTGAGTTTTCCGGAGATTTATGGGGATGTGTCGCGGCCGGAGAAAATCCGGGTGAAAGCGCTGAACGAACGCAACGAACCGGTGGAGTTTGTCTGTGGCGGATTACTGGCGCGCTGTGTGCAACATGAAACCGACCATCTGCACGGTATTCTGTTTACCGACCGGATGGATCGCGATACCAAGGCAGAATTGCGGGACGAACTGGACGTACTTCAGAAAGCCACCAAGGCGATCTTGGCCGAGGCCGCCGAGGCCGATTCGGATCAATAAACACGCCGCATGCTCGAAGGCAGAATGCCGAGTTCGCCGCGATACTTAGCGACCGTGCGCCGGGCGATCTTCACTTTCTTTTCGCCCATCAATTTCACAATGGCTTCATCGGAAAGCGGCTTGGCTTTATTCTCGTTATCCACCAGCTCCTGCAACAGCTGTTTCACGCTAGTGTTGCTCACCCCTTCGCCGCCGTCGGACGTCTGAATGGCACCAGTGAAAAAATACCGCATCTCGAACAAGCCCTGCGGCGTTTTCATGTACTTACCGGAAACTGCGCGGCTCACGGTGGTTTCGTGCACCTCCACCTTCTCCGCCACCTCGGACATGGTCATCGGCTTCAAGTGGCTCACCCCATGCTCAAGAAACTCCGATTGGCGGGAGACAATTTCCTTGGCGATTTTCAGAATGGTATCTTGCCGTTGATGGATACTCTTGATCAGAAAATTGCCGTCCCGAATCTTCCCGCGAATGTATTCCCGGACATCCTTGGAATCACGCGCCTGTGTCATCAAATCTTTGTAGGCATTGCTAATACGCAATTGCGGCATCTCTTCGCGATTAGAGGTGACCTCCCAACGATCGTTCTTCCAGCTTATAAAAACCTCGGGCACAACATATTGATCCGGGGTTTCCTCAAAGGCACTGCCCGGCCGCGGATCCAAGTGACCAATGTTCTCCGCAATATCCTGCACCTCATCAATCCCCACACCCAAGGCACGGGCAATCTCCGGAAAACGGCGGCGGCCCAGGGCTTCCATGTGATCTTCCACCACCTGATATTCCAACGATTCCACCCGGCCGAGGCGTTCCAGTTGCAGCAGCAAACATTCGCGTAAATCCGCCGCCGCCACACCGGCCGGTTCGAAGGAACGGATTACTGACAGAACTTCTTCAACAGTATCCTGATCCGAATTCGCTGCATCAATCAACTCGGCCACGTTAGATTGCAGAAACCCGTTTTCATCAACATTGCCGATGATCACCTCAGCCACCTCCATTTCCTGCTCATCCAGGTCGCTCATATGCGCCTGCTCGAGGAGATGGTCGGACAACGTTCCGCGGGCGGTCAGGGATTCGAAAATAAAATCGCGCCGCTCCTCGTCCTCAGTACTTGATGCAGCGGCCACGGGCGCGGTTTGGGAGGCATTGAAGTGATCGCGCCATTCCTCGCTCAGCTCCGCCAGCCGCTCCATTTCGGCCTGAAAATCGTCGAAGGGTTCGGCGTTCGATTCATCGGTTGGATCCACCTTGGTGTCGCTGGGCGGTTCGGCGGCTTCATTTTGATCCGGCGCTCCAATAAGTTCTCCAGTACCATCAAGGTCTGGTGATTTTTGGTCCTCCACCGGCACCTCCTCCAGTACCGGGTTCTCCTGCAGCTCCTTGTTCACCATGCCTTGCAAATCCAGCATGGGCGCCTGCAAAAATGCCAGCGACTGCTGCATTTGCGGGGACATAACCTGGACTTGCGCCAGTTTCTGTCCGAGATGCATTCTGGGTTCAAAAGCCATGGTTGGGCGGCTGACTGTGTTTACCGGTAAACAGGCCGGAATTCAAGCTCAATGGCACGCAAGCTGCTTGCGTGGCTGATTTGGAGTCCCCTCCAAGATATTGCATTCGCGCCAATAGGCAATGTGAATGAAAAGCCTTTGAGCCCACACCATCCACCGGCTAGAGTTTCCCTGTGGAGGAGGTTAAGTTCACCGTTTTGGCCAGTGGCTCCAGTGGCAATGCTGCTTATCTGGAAACGCCAAACAGCCGCTTACTCATCGATTGCGGCATCAGCGCCAAACGCATCCGGGAGGCATTGCTGAATCTGGATCGCACCCCGGAACGCCTTGATGGCATTTTAATTACCCACGAACATTCCGACCACGTCAGCGGGCTGAAGGTGCTCGCCGCCAAGCTCGATATCCCTGTGTACTGCAATCGGCATACCGCGGAAGAAATCCGCCGCATCCATGACACCAATTTTGACTTTCGACTGGTGGAAACCGGAAACGCCTTTGAGATCGGCGATCTGAATGTGGATACCTTTCCCATCCCACATGATGCCATCGACCCCATGGGGTTTGTGTTGCACACGCCCGAAGGCCGGATAGGTTTTCTCACAGACATGGGCCATGGCACACGATTAGTGGCCGATCGTGTGCGCGATGCCGAGGTGTTGCTGCTAGAAACCAACCACGATGTGGACTTGTTGAACAACGATCCGCGCCGGCCGTGGAGCCTCAAACAACGCATCCTTAGCCGGCACGGTCACCTCTCCAACGAAGGTGCCGCCAATTTCCTGGAACAGCTTGTTCACCCCGAACTACAGCACATTTACTGCGCGCACCTCAGCCGCGAATGCAATACCCCCGATCTTGCCCGCACGGAAATCCATACCCAGCTCAGTCAGCTTGGTGCTTCGTTTGTAAACGTGGAAGTCACCTCGCCCCGGCAACCCTGCCAAACATTGGGATTATACGGGAATAAAGTAGCAATTAAGGCGGAAAAAACCGTTGCCACACCTTCAATCGCCCTTTAGGGTCCATTTTCAACCAACCTAAATTGCGTTTTTTGCGCAATCAATAGACCACAACTGTATCCTCCCCAAATCATGTCTGAACGAATTGGAATCGTCGGAGTGGGCCGAATGGGAGCCAACATGGCTCGCCGTTTGAATGATCAACACTTCACCATTACCGCCATCTCCGATGTGAACGCCGAAGCCGCCAAATCCCTGGCTAACGAACTCGGCTCCACCTACTACGAGAAACTATCGCACGTCACCAAAAACGCGGACGTCATTATCACTGTTGTCACCGACGATAAAGCCATGAAAGGCATCTTCCACAGCACCGGCTCCCTCTTGGCCCGGGCCCACGGAAAGCTTTTCATTAACTGCGCCACCGTTTCGCCGGCCACACACATCAAGGTCGAAGAATGGGCCGGTAAACATGAAGCCCAAACCCTCGAAGCCTGCATGGCCAGCTCCATTACACAGGCTCGCGAAGGCACACTCTACCTCATGTGCGGCGGCAAACAGGAAGCCTTCGACCGCGCCAAGCCGATCCTTGACGCCCTTTCCGTCACCAACAAATACATTGGGGACACCGGCAGCGCCGCCAAGCTCAAGGCGTTGGTGAACATGGTGATGAATATCAACACGGCCGGCCTCGCCGAAGGCCTCGGCCTCGCCGATGCCATGGGGCTCGACCTTACCACCGTCCGCGAAGTCTTCAGCCAAACCGGTGCCAATAGCCGCGTGCTGGAGACCGACGGTGAAGACATGGTCATCAAGGATCACGAATGTTACTTCAGCGCCGATCACGCCGCCAAGGATAGCGGCATCGCCCTGAAGCTCGCCGAAGGCGAAGGCCTGAAACTGCCACTGGCCAAGTCCACTTGGAAACAGTATGAGAAAATGAAGGAGCTCGGCTTAGGAGAGCTAGACAAGTCCGGCGTGGCTGAACTCACCTTCAAAGGTCGAACCCTCCACTCTTAAGCGGACGCATTGAATCACCACCGGGAACGGGAAACCGTTCCCGGTTTTTTTATGTCGCCGGCACCCAGCGCTGTGCAGCCACAGCCAGAATGAACAATCCGAAAAACACCGCCGCCACCTCCGGAGCCACATGCTGTACCGCCAACAAATCCACCAGCACAATCCCCGCCAACAAGCCGCCGACTGTTTTCCCAATATCCCGTTTCTCCGCCCAAAACGTGTGCTGCAAACAACGCAACACCCACAGCCCCAAAATTGCGCTGACCAGCAGCGCATCTTTGCGATCCTCTCCACCCGGATTCACAAACATCGCCAGCAGCACCGGCGCGCCCAGCAACAGACACGGCCAAAACCGCACCAAGCCCGGCTCACTTTCCACCTTGGCCAGGCAACTCAGCCCCACCACATAGAGACACAATACCGAGGCCACCCAGGCCGCCATACCACTGTTGGGATCACCAAAAAAACTCATCTCCGGCTTGATCGTGACAAAGGCAAACGCCGCCGCCGTCATGATCAATAACCACCGGCAAAGCGCGATTAGAAGCGGGGACCACTTCAGTTTTTTATGCGTGAAGTTGTAAATCAAAATGCAGTTAAACAACCCCAGCGCCATCAATGCCGTTGCCCCGCCTTGAATGGATAACGCCCCCATTCCCACCGCCAGCAGGCCGATGCCGATTTTCCAGACGGCGGATTCACTGATCGCTCCGGAAGGAATCGGCCGTTCCTTGCAATGCTCCCGATCAAACGCCACGTCGCAGGCGTCATTCAAATACATCCCCCCCAAATACAAAGCCGTTGCCCCAAAGCCCACCCAGGCGATCATTCGCCAATCAATGGGCTCGATGCCCATATACCCCACGCCGATCAGCCAGCCGCACAAGCAGTTGCTCCAGATGGTGGGCAAATTGCTCACTCTCCCGAGCACCAATAATGCGCGCCCCAAGCTCATGCCAGATCGTGCCCCCGTAGCTGTTCCAGAGTCCATTCGTATTCACCCACCAACTGATCCACCACCACGCGGTTCTTCATTTCTGCCGGGAGCACCTCCCACGTGTACGTCTCCATCTCCAAATGTGTGCACAGCGCGGGATCCTTTTTCAGTTCCCGCAACACACCATCAATGTACCCTCGCGTACTGGCAAACCAATCGCCATCCGGACTATGCAAAGGAATATGAAAATGGATCCGCCATTCCTCGGCCGGATTATGCGTGGCCAAGGCCACATCCAAATCCCGATGCCGATTCAAGCTGCCGTCCGGTAAACGCTCGACTACTTGATGCAGATACACATCCTCCTCAAACGGCTTCAGTCTGGCACGTGTGGCTTCATCCGGCCGAACGATCAAGGCCGCACTCAAATGCAGTTTGCTAATCCGAACCCCCGCCTCGCGCAACGCCCCCAAAGCCGATTCGGGTTCCTCGTATTCCACAGCCAAGTGGCAGGTATCATAATTCACGCCCAAATGTTCAGTAAGCTTGGGATCATTGGGATGCTCCTCGCGCAGACGCTCGAAAAATTGAATCGTCTCCGCGCTGGTTTCAAAATACCCCAGCGGCTCCGGCTCCAGCCCCAAATGCAATGCCTTGCCCGTGCGGTCACTCAAGGCGGCAATGTGCTCGGCGCATTTCCAGATATTTTCCTGGATCACACGTTCCTGGCTTTCGTCCGTGATAAACTCCTTAAACGATCCCGGCAACGTGCTCACGCTGCCCTCCACTCCTTCCGGCACCAGCGCCGCTATCAGATCAAACAACCGGTTGGTGTACGCCAACCGATCCGGCGAAGTCCAATCCGGCACATACACCTGCTCTTTCACGCGCGAACCATGGAAATTGCCGAAGGGAAAACCGTTGATGGTGAAGACATAACAATCCTCGTCTGCCAGCCATTGTTGGAACACCTCCAATACCGCCGGCTCACTCAATTCGCGGGCCGCCACCTCACTCAACCGCAGTCCGATTGCGTACGCGCGCCCGCTCCCCACCCGATCGCGCACAGCCAATACATCGGTCTTCAACGAATCAAACGTCTGCGCCCAATCCTCGCCACGATGGATATTCGTGCAGTAGGCCAAATGCAGTCCGTGCTTCAGTTCCATGGCGCGAAATTAAACACGTGCCGCACCGTGCGCGGCAATGAAGAAACGCTCACTTGAGATTGTGCACAATGATGCACTGCCGCATCACCCGACCAGCCCGACGTACCTCCGCCAGTGTCAGGCCCGAATTGTTGCGCATATAAACCGCATTCAGCATCGGCAATTGTTCCAACGGCGAAAGATCGTTGACCCGGTTTTTCTCAAGATCCACCTGCTGCAAGGCCGCCAACATTGCCAGCGGTCGAATATCCGTCAGCCCTTTGCCTTTTAAGTCCAGATACGTCAACCCTTCCACCATCCGATCGGTCAAAGGCGCCGTAGGACGTTTGCCGGTATCATACTCCAGCTTGTCGCGAATCGCCTGCTCAATCAGTTGATGATCCCGATTGTCCCCGAAAAACATCTGCTGAATCAGCTGAGCTGCAGGCTCCGGTTTTATTTGAGCGAGAACAGGCGCGAGCTCGGCCTCAGTCACTACTTGCTGGGATTCAAGGGATTCAACATTTGCCGGTAAAGGCGATGTCTTGGGAGCGATGATTTTCTTCGGCTGAATGGCAACCGCACCGGTATCCTTGTCAATGCGCACACCCAAGGTCCAGAGCAGTGCAACTTGCAGGCAGAGAGCCAATGTGATCAAAACGAATTGGTACCTCATGGGAGTTCCTCAACGACCGTTACGATCTAATTCAACGTACCACGTATGCGTGTAATCGCAATGGACAGGCAGAAAAAAATCCGCCGAGGCGGAATTATGAAAAATGGCTAACTCCTAAAGCTGGAAACGATCGTTCTGGCTTAGAAAAGATTTGGGGTTCTCGAAGATGATCTTCTCAATCAACGACTCGTCATGGCCGCGCCGGCGCATTTCACAGGCGGTGCGCGGCACGGCGAGCGGAACGCTTGGACCCCAGTCGCAGGCGGCATCCCACCAGAGCCGTTCGCTGCCGAATCGCTCGACCATATCAATCGCACGTGCCGGCGAACATTTACTTTCCGGATACAATGTCATTCCGCCCCAATGTCCAGCGTCCAGCACCATGCCAATGGTATGCTCCTCCACGTGATCAATCATCACGCGTTCGGGATTAATCCGGCTATCGTACTTGAGAACGTCAAGGATTAGGCGGGTTCCCTTATGCTTGTCTTCCAGATGTGGCGTGTGAACGAGAATTAATTGGTCATGTGCCGCCGCCAGATCCACATGCTGCTGGAGCACCTTTATTTCGTTACGGCTGTTTTTGTTCAGGCCAATCTCACCAATGCCGAGCACGTTGGGGCATTCCATGAATTCAGGAATCACCGATAACACATCCGCCGCCAGTGCCATGTCCTCCGACTCCTTGGGATTGATACAGAGCCAAGTGAAATGCTTGATGCCATAATTGGCCGCGCGTCGCGGCTCGACCTCGGTGAGTTGCCGAAAATAATCACGAAAACCATCTGCACTACCACGGTCGAAGCCCGCCCAAAAAGCCGGCTCACACAACGCCACACAACCGGCCGTAGCCATATCCGCGTAGTCGTCAGTCGTGCGACTGACCATATGTGCGTGGGGTTCGATGAAGCGCATGCCAAAAGCTATAGCCTACTCACTCTCACCGGGCCAAGCTCCACATGCTCCCTTTCCGGGAGCAACTGGGATAGGTTCTTCGGTCGGGTCACTAAAGGCCATTAGCACATCCTGTGCACGGTCCTTGCCCTTATCGTCCAACCTCTTCATCGCAACGTGAAAGGCCTCCAGCCGAAAGTCCGCGTCGCCTTCCGCGCGTTCCACGCGATCTAGAAAGGCGGCGATATCAATCAGCTTATGCCGCGCATCCATGAAATATTGATCCAAAACTTTTTGCCGTGTCATAGCCATAGCACATAATTCGCCCGCAGGTGATTTAGGGTTCCCGCTCAAACTATGTGAATAACCTATGAATTGCAAGAAGCAACGCCTTGACGCTCACCTGTTTTTGCCCTAGAAAAATTGAAGGAGGAAGGGGGTTTCCATTTATGCCAACTTACGAATATGAATGTGCCAAATGCGGCACTGTTTTTGAGCATTTTCAGTCCATTAAAGCCCCGAAACTGACCCACTGCACTAAGGAGGGTTGCCGCGGCAAAGTCATACGCCTCCTCGGCACGGGCGGCGGCATTATCTTTAAGGGCGGCGGCTTTTACGAAACCGATTACCGCAGTGATAACTACAAGAGCGGCGAAAAGAAAGCCAGCGAGGCCGCCAAGAAAGCTTCCGAGAAAAAATCGGACAGTAAAAAGTCTGATTCCAAAAAGAAAAGCAGCGCGAAAAGTAAGCCCAAAAAATCATGACCCACTCCTTCGCCAGCCGAGCCCTACGATGCCTCACGGTATTGGTTCTACTGGGCACTGCGGAATGGATGCATGCCCAACGCTTGAGCCCCGGGCAAACGCTTACCAGCCGTTCACGGCAGTTCGTGGTGAGTTCGCTGGTCGATGCCCCGTTTGTACCTGCGGCAAACAAAGTCAAAGCCGTTCCGGATCAGGTTCGGTTACACCCTTCGGGCTTGGCGCAGTTTGCAGAATCCATCCGGGATCAATGGGTGAAACGCTTTGGCATCGCTTCTCGCTGGCAGAGCCAAATTCATTTGCAGATCATCCCGGGCAAGCTGGGTGATACGGCCCGCTTTGGCCGCATTCCCAATGCCACTGACTCGTGGGATTACCGAGCCTCCGTACCTCATCTCATGCCCGGACGGGAATTAACCGAGCTCATCATCGATCTACTGCTCACTGAGTTTGCCGGGCGCTATTCATCAACAGATTCCGTATTACCCCCATGGATTACCCCTGGAACCACCGAGCTGATTCTGCAATCGAAAGGCCCCATCCTCTTTACACCATTCGCCCCGCAGGCTGTTGGTGGATTGAATTTTATCCATCCTCAGGATCCTCTCCACTCCAGCCGCGAGCTCATCCAGAAATCCAAACCCATTTCCTACCTGAATCTAACCCTGCCACCAGCCCATCTCTCCAAGGGCGTCCAGGATCCGGTGTACCGTTCCCACGCTCATCTGCTCGTGCATAAATTGCTCGGGCTATCCAAGGGCCCCGAGCGTATGCAGTTTTTCCTGCGCGAACTTCCCAAGCACAAGAACAGCACTCGAGCGTTTGGCGTCGCGTTCGGGCATGAGAGCATGCTGAAAATCGAGCAATGGTGGGCCATGGCACAAATCCAGTTTCGCAGTCGTGATGCCTTTCACCGCTGGCGACCGGAAGCCATCCTTGCTCACCTGAGCGATTGCCTGCAAATCGAAACCGAGCTTCCGCCGGATTCACCCCAAGCCAAACCCAAGACCCAACGAATCCCGCTACAAACCTACCTTCGCACTGACCCTGCCCCTAAGGAACGGGCTTTGAAATTGACGCCCGTCCTCCAACGGCTTGCTTTCCTGCAGGTCAATTCCACCCCCAAAACCGCCCGGCTTATTCAGGATTATCGTGAAACACTTGGGGCTTACCTTGGACTACGCTCTACCAAAATCCATCGCGCCATCCGCACCAAACCCACCGCCCAAGCTGTCCTGCGTGATCGCGCGATCACCAAGCTTAACCTGCTTGACACCATCCTTGCCGACATGAGTCCGGACACGCCGAAAACTCACTCCAAATTTGCCACGCCCTAAGGTCGGTTGACAGTCCTCCACCCCTTTCTTACCTTACCAAGGATGTCGTCCGCCAATTCCGACTCCGATCACCATTTGAATCAACTCCTGAAACTGAAGGAATTCCAACCTTCAGGCCGAGGGACGTGGGCGGATGTGGCGGAGGCGGATTGGGAGGACTGGCGTTGGCAGCTCAAGAATCGGGTCAGTTCACTGGAAGGACTGCAGAGCCGGATTCCGGATCTGGCGCCTCAGGAAATTGAAGGCGCGCGGCTGGCGGATACCAAGCTGGCGATGGCCATCACACCGCATTTTTTTAATCTCATCGACGGCAACGATCCCGATTGCCCGATTCGCCGGCAAATGCTGCCGAGCGTGCAGGAGACCGAAAC
>Ga0208624_1000274_pt1 | contig 26938 bp, 19 predicted proteins | sample Knorr_S23_td_DCM_FD_185607 | JGI IMG/M metagenome (GOLD analysis project Ga0208624, IMG submission 185607) | Marine microbial communities from Southern Atlantic Ocean transect - Knorr_S23_td_DCM_ad_71m_LV_A (SPAdes) (version 2) | ecosystem: Environmental > Aquatic > Marine > Oceanic | place... | reverse complement strand
TATGCCGTGGCGTCTGAACAAATAAATGTGGGCCACTATCAGCAGGATGAGAAGCCCGGGAAGGACACCCGCATGCAAAGCGAAGAATCGCGTCAGCGTATGATGGCCATAGTCCGCCCCGCCAATCACGATTTTCTGCAAGGATTCTCCAATGACGGGCGTGATCGCCACCATGTTCGTGGCTACTTTGGTCGCCCAATACCCTTTTTGGTCCCAAGGCAAGAGATACCCTGTAAGCGAAAGAGCCATCACCAGAAACAGCAACCCTAGCCCGAACCAATAATTCACTTCTCGCGGAGCCGTGTATGCCTTATCTATGACGACCTGCATCAAGTGCAGGATCAAGAGAACCGTCATTAATTGGGCCGCGTAATGATGGATGCCTCTCAGGAGCCATCCAGCATTCATCTCTTCTTGAATGAAATAGACACTCTCCCAGGCCGTTTGAGAACTCGGGCTGTATGCCATCCAGAGCATAATGCCGGTGGCGAACTGCACGAATATGCAAAACGTGAGAGCGCTGCCCCAAATGTAGCGCCATCGAGGACCGCCGGGAATGTTCTCGAAAAGAATTTCGTTAACAATCTTCTTGTAACCAGTGCGCCGATCAAGCCACCCAAGTAACGCCTTCATACAATGGCCTTTTTATCTGCAATCCCCGGCTGAAAATTCTGAAATTTCACCCAAACCTCTCCCTCGTTTTCGACCTTCACTTCCAGCGAGTCGAGCCCTCGGGCGCTAGGACTGTCCGGCGCCTGTGTCCCCGTCTCCAGATCAAAGGCGCTGTTATGGCAAGGACAGTAATAATCACGTTCGCTTTCACGGAATACGACAGCGCAGCCGAGGTGAGGACAAACCACGTTGAAGGCGTCGATTTTTCCATCGCTCTTTCGGCATAGATAAATCGCCCCGATGGCAGTATTGGGAAACTTGTTCCAAGCATCCTGCTTGTCTGCGTAGATGGTAAACTTTTTCGGCGTACCATCCTCGGTCAACGCATCAAGCAAAGTAACCCGCGTAAAATCAGCATCCCCCTGCTTGCGCCTAAGCGGATCCATCAAGACGGCTATCCCGGCTGCAATGGGCGGAATCGCTACCGCGCCGCCAAGGCAGACCGATCCAGCCTTGATCATAAACTCGCGACGCTCCGCATTTTCGGGCTTAGCGTCTTCTTCGGGAATCGGCTCTTTTTCGTTTTCCAATTTCGTTTTCTCGGGAAGGTTAGTATGGGCCATAACGATAGCGATTTGGGCAGAGTGACAAACAAAAAACTGCTTTGCTGCTGAATATTGAATACAAAAAAAACGTTCCCTCCATATGTGCTGTCTTAATATTCGGAGATCTTTTCGTCTATTCCCGCCACTCTTGGTTGGCGCAAAAAAGTTTTCCAAAATATGCATCTTCACCTCGAGCCGGATTTAGAAGCTAATCCCTTCTCTTGGTGTTTATTCAGAGGGGTCGTTTCTATCAATCTTGCCAAGTGCCCAAGCCCTTTTAACTTGCCCGCATCGACACGTTTCAGAAATTAGAAATTCTGGCCGACGCGGCCAAATACGATGCCTCCTGCGCCAGTTCAGGAGCCAATCGCAAGGACTCCTCCGGAGGCAGGGGCGTTGGATCCACTGGAGGAGTGGGGATCTGCCACTCCTACACACCCGATGGCCGCTGTGTATCGCTCCTTAAAATCCTTCTCACAAACGTCTGCCTCTACGACTGCCACTACTGTATCAACCGCCGCTCCAGCAATGTGCGGCGCGCCCGCTTCACGCCCGAAGAGGTCGTCGCCCTGACCCTCGACTTATAAAAGCGAAACTACATCGAGGGGCTCTTTCTCAGTTCCGGGATCGTCCGAAGCGCCGATTTCACGATGGAGCAAGTCGTCCAGCCGTTCCCGACAGACTGGTGGAAAATCCTCCTGCTTACAAAGCTCTGAATGTAGACCCTCAACTCAAGCGGGCCGTCGAAGAGCTACTGGTTCAGATCGATTCCTAACAATAGCTATCGTCACTACACACTTGGATACAGCGTTTTTGTGATTTCAAGAATCTAAATTGAGGTCAAGTAATCAGTCGAAAGGACAATCCCCAGCCAGTTATGGCTCAATATGGCTGATCGCTAGGGAAATCGCTTCTTCCTCAGGAAACAGTTTCTGGTACACGGTCTTCGCTGTAATCGATGCTAAAAAGCAGGCAACGGCGAAACCAACGATTGCCAGAGCGAGTACCCACTTAGGCGGTTTAGCTTGCTCGCCCAAATCGGATCGCGTCCCCAAATAGATGAGGGCGAGCGCCAATACCGGGATGCCTAAGACCGTTAATGCCTGAGCAAAGGTAATCAAATGGACAACGCTCCCTTCACTCGTAAGAGACGCTAGGGCAACTGTCATTCCTACAAGCAGTGCCACAGTCGTCAAATGGCGAGGCCAACCATCGCTCAATCTAGAACCTTTGCCCACCGAATCCGACATCACAGTTCCGCCGATTAGGGCATTAACAAGGAAAGAGCTTAGGCCCCCGGCAAGAATGCCCGCGCAGAATATGCCTTTAGCCAAAGGCCCGAATAAAGGCTCCAGCTGCCGGGCCACATCGCCCACCGATCCTAGCGCAGGAGCCGCCGGGTTCCCATAAAAGGTGCGCCAGGCCGTTAAAAAAATAATCGCTGTAATACCTCCTAATATCGAAATACTCAATACAGAGTCCCTTAGGCTTTTCTTAGTATCCAGAAGACTCCAGCCCTTTTGCTTTACAAGGTAGGCTTGATAGAAGGCCCCACCCACTGAAAACGTTGTCCCAATCATGCCCAGCAAGGGTAGCCAATCCAGACTCCCTTGCGCCGGAGATATCTCAAACGATCGCGGGCTGGCGAACACGACCAGGAAGTTAACTAGGAACGCCAGAATCATGACGGCCACCAGAAGCTTCATGAGCTTCTCCACTACATTGTAAAGATTATGGGCAAGGTAGAGGATTGCAACTACAGCAACATTGACGACAACGAGAATTGCCGAACGGGCAAACAGACTTAGCGTACCCTCCCCCATCAACGGCTCCATCCCGCCTATCAAAGCCAAATTATTCGATGATTGAAACAGGGCCACCAAAGTAAACAGGGTGAGGCCGATAGCCACCGCCACCGGTCTCCCAAGTCGACTTGCCAATTCGCTACAAAGGCTGCCCTCATAGGCTACGCCGAGTCGGGCAGCAAGAGCGACCATTGCGATCATCAGCAAAGCGGCAATGGCAATCACCGGAAGACCAACCAGCCCAAAACTCGCTCCTACTCGAGAACTGGTAAGGATTGATCCCGGCCCTAGTACCACCGCCGTAACGATGATGGCCGGGCCGATCTTTTTAAGTATCGAATTCATTTGAGGGAACTACCTTTCTATTGCTGATCGCGGGTTTCGGTCGATAAGCTGATCTATCTCGCTTTCAGATAAACCCAATCCTTCAGATAAATGCTTTTTCATTCGAGGCATCGTTACTGTCGAACCGGCCAAATTCGAGGACCCAGGTTTCCGAGCCACCCCAACGTCATCGACTTCAATTTCCATCCCAGACAACTCATAGCGCCCTGGACCGAGACGCGAGGCGCAAATCGCATCGGTGACGGCAATGGACCGCTCAACTCCAACATAGTCAATGTAGTTGCCAAGCGCCACGAAATCCACGTGGGTCCCATCGGGAATAAAGCAAAACCAAAGACGGTCGCGAAAATGGAGAAAGCGCTGCAAGACATTGTCATGCCTCGGCAAATCTACCGGACAGCCATTTCCAAAGTGGGTCACCATGGAAAGGCCATTCTCGATCGCCTCTTTAAGCGTTTCCAAAGTAGGATCGCAATGACCAGCAGAAACCGCCACTCCCTTATTCGACAGGAATCGCGTCGTCGCCATTCCGGGATCGCATTCTGGAGCCAGCGTGAATACTCGTGTCAAACCACCCGCGGCATCTAGAAGCCGTTTAGCTCCGTCCAAGCTAGCTTCAACGACTGCTTCCCTTGGATGAGCTCCCACGTATCCAGTTATTGGACTAATGAACGGTCCCTCGATATGAATACCGGCGACCATCTTTTTGGCCAACGCGCATTGCTCCCTTAAGCTGACCAGCCTCGCCAGCTTGGCCTCCATGCGATCTAGCGAGTCTGTGATAATCGTGGCCAGAATTCCATCGACTCCATCCTCGTCTAGAGCTCGGCAAGCAAGCTCCAGTTCCTCGCCCTCCAGCTCGGAAGCGCAAAAATCGACTCCCGCGTAGCCGTTAACCTGGAGGTCGAATGGCTTCACAGCAACGATGCCGCTTCTTTGTCCAGGAATAGATGGCAGTTTGGATGGTTCTGCAATATCGAGGCTGGTACATCTGGCGAGACGGGACCTGAAACCGCGTTTTTCACCGCTTCCGCCTTTCGCTGGTCCGGAACTGTGCAAACGATCATATCGCTCTTCATAATCTGCTGCACTGACATGGAAATCGCCTTTTCCGGAACAGAGTCAAAGTCAGGAAACCAACCCTCGCCCAGCTGCTGCTTGCGACAAGCCTCGTCGAGATCCACAACGATGTAGGGCGTTTCGGTTTCGAAATCAGCTGGCGGATCGTTGAAAGCCAAATGCCCGTTCTCCCCGATCCCGACAAAAGCCACGTCAATTGTCGTTTCGCCGATCAATTGTCCAACTCGACTGCACTCCGACAGAGCATCGACTTCGCCATCAAGAAAGTGGAAAGCCTTCAGCGGAAGCGGCAATTGGCTAACGAACCGCTGCCACAAGTACTTCCGAAAAGAGGCATCATGTGTAATGGAAATTCCAATATACTCGTCCAAATGAAATCCCGTTATAGATGGCCAATGCAAACCAGACCGAGACAAGCTCGATAGCATTTCGAATTGGGAGGCTCCTGTAGCGACTATAATCGATGCCTCTCCAATAGAGTCTAGCACCTCGGCCAATCTTTCCGCTCCAGCCTGAGCGGCAGCCGCGCCCATCGCTTCCTTGGAATCAAATATTTGCGTATTCATAGATTAATAGCATGGCGGTTGTAAGAATTGTCGACGCGATCCCTGATTTGCACCAAATTAAACCCGCTCCTACAGTTCCTAATTAAGCACATGCCATTCACCTACACCACCTCCGCAACCAACGTTTCCAGACCTTTAGCGAAATCTACCCAAACTTTCCGGGCCGCTCCCGAATCGTCGACGTCTTTACCCGCATGTATGGCGGCCATAATATGCGGTTCTATAGATAGCCAACCATCGTATCCAGTATCCTCTAGATCTTGAATAATCTTCTGCTGGATCGGATCTTCATGAGCGTAGCAAGCTACAAAGTCGCCACCATCGGGTGACGGCTTAGCACACTTAATGTGAACGTGGGCAATCTCGTTACGGCACGCTTTGTAATAGTCCCAAGTCACTTGGAGATTATTGTCGTGCAAGCTATTGTTTCCCGTATCGAAGATCAGTTTCAGAGCCGGGCTATTCACCGCTTCTACAATCTCCAGATACCCCTCCGCGGATTCTCCATATCCACTGCAATTCTCGTGGCCTAAGATAATCCCTTCACCCTCGGCAATCGCGGCGAGCTCTTTGATACGTCGAATCGTCTCTTGCTTCCATGCGTCTCGAGCCAATGGCGAGTTTTCGGAATTGGGATAAGACATAATCCGCAAAAACCGCGTCCCCGCTTCCCGCATGCGTGGCGCCACGCGCTTTAACTCGTCGATATCCTTGTTGAAATCCGAATCGATCGGACGAGCCCAATTGCCAATCTGTCCGCCGAAGCCGACCACTTCAATCCCTTCAACCTGCAAACGCCCCCAAGTCTCGGCCCACTCCGAGTCATCGAAATCGCACACGTTCTTACCGTCGATAAGCCGTAGCTCGATGGCGCTCCAGCCGACCTCCCTTAAAGTCGCGACCTGCCCATCGATTGATCGTTCCGATTCATCCGCAAATCCTGTAAATTTAAATGGCATATTTGTATTGGTTAATTGAATAAATTTTTGTCAATATTCGACTGCGTGGAGACACGTAGCCCTAACTTGGATCTTCACCTTTCGGCTGAATATCGCTCATGGAACTAATCTATCACCGGATCTTACTGTATCAATCAAATTTCGAGAAGCGAGCCCTTCGGCTAGCTATAGATAAAACAAAATTGCCTTGCCGCCCCACATGATCGAACGGAATCGGATCCTTCCAGCCCATTTTCCTACGCTTCTCTGACAGACTGGTAGCGCTTCAAATAGTCCGGATCGATCTCGATACCGAGTCCAGGTCCCGTTGGAACTTGGATTCTGCCATCCTCCAAGCGAAGCGAAGAAGTAGCGCATTCGATTGGTATGCGCTCGTAGCCTTTAAACTCAATATGGGCGCCCCGATTGGGCATCGCGGAAACCAAGTGCAGCATGTACAAGTATCCTAACCCTCCTGACAGATGGGGGATACAGGTCTTGCCCATCGCATGACCCATCCGAGCTACTTTTAACGAGCGAATGATCCCCCCAAAATAGAAATGGTCCGGCTGCACCACATCGATTCCCTCGTTGGCTAACAACCAACGAAAGCCATAGATGCTGTGCTGCTGTTCGCCTCCCGCTATGGGGATATCCAAGGCATCGGCGACTTCCTTGGTTCCATCAAGCCAATCGAAGAATACCGGTTCCTCGAAATAGGCGTATTTGTATTCCTGCAACAGCTCCCCCACCCGAATCGCTTCTTGGGCATCGCGATAGTAGCCATTGGCATCTGAATACAGGGTCATATCATCGCCAAAAGCTTACCGGATTTTCGAGATTATTTGCTCAGTCCGGCCGGAGAGGCCCCGAGCATCTAGGTCCTTGGTCATGAACATCAGAGCGCCAACTTTGATCTTCACCGCTGGAGCCTGGCTCTTTTCCACCGCTTCTTTGATCAAAGCCAACGACTCGTCGACCGATTTCTCCCGCCATTCCGTCGCCTGGTAAACAGGGATATGCGTATTGTGAATCTCCCCAACCAGTTCGCCGACCGTCTTGCCGGCGATGCGACCCATCATATCGAGGATGGCAAACTCCATGGTGGCCAAGGGAATCCCGATACCGACACCGCCGAAGCGGTAATTGAAGGAAAACTCAAGAGCCTTATCCAATAGTTCGTCCAATCGTCTTGCATCCTGCCCCACGAATACATTCTGCACTCGATTCAGAAAAATTGGATACAGGACGCTCATCGTATTGTGGGATTCAGCCACTCCTTCGGCTCCGTCCTTGGAACGAACTCGGCAAATGAAGGACCGACCACTTCTGAGAAGCTCAACCGATTCGATGATCACCGGCTCCTTGAAAAGCTCGCATCTGAATCCGGACGCCCCTATCACTTCGTCCAATTTTGCGTAATTGTCATTCACCGAATCCGCATTGGCCGATGCCGAAAAAGCAGGTAGCACCGTAGCCCCGGCGCCAGCCATTAATGAGGTAGAGAGAAAACGTCTTCGATCGAGGTTCATCGTAGTGAATCAAACTAGTTCAAATGCCACAGAGTTCAATCGTTTCCTCTGCTATCCTTTATTGCCAACAATCATCCGTCAGCAAGGCATAGTCTTAGTCTCCTCCCTCACGCGTTAGCGGAACACTTAAGGTGCCGGGCGATATCCAAGCGCTCATTTCGAAAGAGTAGAACAGGCATCCTGCCTGTTTACAGAGATTAGATCACTGGCTGGAAGCCTATGCTACCTTTTGTGGGCGCTCGGCTTACGCCGCCGTGGCTACGGCGTAGGCGTGAGATCGCCCGCTACCCACCCAATGCCAAAGCAACCTTCCTCTCGCGACGCAAAATCAAGCGGTTCGTACCTCTAGTCCCAGTCCCCTTAAATCTTCCTCGAGTTTTTCAATAAAGCCGCTAAACCCGAGGCTGAACATGAGTACCCATAAGTTCTTTATCCTATTGGCAACCATCACCACACTAGCAACCCTATCCCGAGCGGAGCTCCTCGTTTACGAAGGCAATGGCGGCATCGGCAATGGCAAGCGCATAGTCTTCATTGCCAACGATCACGAGTACCGATCCGAAGAAGCCTGCCCCACCTTGGCGAAAATCTTGGCTAAGCGACACGGTTTCAAGTGCACGGTTCTATTTGGACTCGACGAGAACGGGGCTATCGAACCCGGAGGCCGCTACATGCCAGGGACCGAAGTTCTGGAAGATGCAGATCTCCTGTTTTTCTACTCCCGTTTCATGAACCTGCCAGACAAGCAAGTGGATCCAATCGTCGCCTACTTCGAACGCGGAGGACCAGTTGTCGGCATCCGCACCACCACCCATTGCTTCAATGGCCAGGAAGGGAAATGGGAGAAGCTCAACTTCAACTACCAGGGCGATGACTACTACGGAGGTATGGGAGAGCAGATCTTCGGCAATACCTGGCACAAAGAGCGAGGCCAGTCCCACTACGGCTCCAATCATATAATGGGTTGCCTAATCACTCCCGACTCTACGGCAGCCGGCCACTTGATTTTGCAGGGTGTCAATCGCATCCACGCCTACTCAGGCGCCTACAAGTCTCAGCCACCCTCGGGAGCGACCCCGCTCCTCAATGTACAGGTACTCAACACCTTCCACCCGAGCGACGACTACAACATGGAAAAGCCTCTCGTGAACGCCGGCTGGACTCGGAATAGCTACACCGCTCCATCAGGAAAAACTAAGAGCGCCCGAGTGGTCTATGCTTCCTATGGAGCCTCTGAGGACTTGCTCAGCGAGGATGCCAGACGCTTTCTTGTTAACGCCTGCCTTTGGGCCGGAGGCTGGGAATCGGAGATCACACCCAATCTAAACGTGGATGTCGTCGGAAGCTTCAACCCCTCTCCTTACAACAATGGGGCAGGCCTGACTGGTATTATGCCTTTGGATCTCGCTGACTGGAACAGCCAAGTGATGCCATCCGACGCCAAAATTGGCGGGCTTACCGATCCCAAGAAAGTCGAAAGACTGGGACGCGTCATTAAGAACCGTCCATACTTGCGAGCACGTATCGCCAAAGAGCATCCCGAGTTCTTTGCTCCAGGCGGACTGCTAGAGGAGTTTTGAGTTTCGAATATATGGATGAAATTGGATCTCAAAGTTCGGATGCATGAACGGGCAAACCAAACATAAAGATCAACCGTTTGGCGCGATAGCGAAGGACTGAGCTTTTTCGTCACCGGATTCGTCGATCCATTGCTGAAGCAAGCGACGATGACGGATGACGATGTCTTTATATTCTGGGAGCACTGCCAAGTTTCGCATCTCGCCCGGATCCTTTTCCAAATCGACTAGCGATTCGCGAGGCTCTCCCGAAGCGTATACACAATACTTGTACCGCTCGGTTCGCAACATGCGACCAATACCGTTTTCGGAAACGACATAGGGACGGCGCGGTTTGTCCGATCCGGTTTCGGCGACTGATCGCAAGCTTCGCCCCGGTAAGAATCCCGGGACGCCAATACCTGCGTACTCCGCTAGCGTGGGCAATGTGTTAAGCCCGCTGCTCACTAGGCTCTTATCATCGACGACTCCTCCCGGGATCACGCCCTTGTACTGCATTAAATAGGGCACGCCCGCCGACTCTTCATAGAACAGATTCTTGGATGCTAGTCGATGACTGCCATCCATGTCACCGTGGTCAGCGGTAAAGACTATGAGCGTGTTTTCATCTAGACCATGCTCTTCCAAACCATCGATCAGTTCGCCTATCTGAGCATCCACGCGTTCAGTCAATCGGCAATAAATCCAGCGATAGTGGCGCCAATCGCGGTCTGTATAGTCCTCGCGTATCAGCTTGGCGGGGGTAACCGCATCAACTTTCAAATTTTCCTGGATTCCGCTAGGCTCGTTTTCGGGAATTCCACTGTTTTCTGGAAGTGGCGGCAACTGATCCTCCGGCAACGCTCGGGCTTCGTTCAACAGTTTATCAACCAAAGCCAGCCCCCTTCGTTTCGGGTCATCGGCCCTAGCATTGTATGCAAAACAAATATCATGGGGATTGATGAAGGAGGCTACTGCGAAAAAGGGCTCATCGCGATCTTGAGTAATGAAGTCCAAACAGGCGCCAGGAAGTTTGTCTCGTTGATCGCGGACAATAACATCATAATCGGCGCTCTTCGGCTCTAACTCGGGCGGCAAATGCGTCTTCCCTCCGTAGAAGGTAGCATAACCTGCTCTCTTCATTAGCCTCACCAAGGAGTTGGCCGTTACCTCTTCGGGAATAGTCGCCTTCATCCCATTATTGAAAACGCCAAACCTCCCGGGCATCATCCCCGTAGCCATGGATAGTCGACTGGGCATGCAAACCGGATTGGCCGCATAGGCATTGGTGAATCGGATACCGGATTCAGCGATGCTATCGAGAGCCCGAGTCTTCAAATAGGGATTCCCCGCTGCCGACAGCATCTTAGCATGATGCTGATCAGTTATGATGAAGAGAATATTGGGGCGGGAGTCGGAAGCTAGAGCCACGGCATTCGCAGCGCATATCGCTACATACACCAGACCCCATGTCCATCGCGTCCGATGTAACTTGTCTTTCATTTCAATTCACAGAACTTGGTCTGTAGGAGCGGCTTTACGCCGCGATTTTTAGCTTATATTCGAATCGCGGCATAAAGCCGCTCCCACTTTTCCGATACGCTCGAACCTCCCTACTTCAAGGGATCCGCCATCCGACCCATGAACCAGGAAAACTCGGATTTAATTTTCGCCAGGGTTCCCTGGTGCTTCGCCTTACCAGCCAAATCGTTCAATTCCAAAGGATCCGTATCCAAATCATAAAGCCGGTATTTATCGATTGTCGGGTAGTGGATCATTTTAAAGTCCTGGCTAATGAACGCCCTTTGGCTTCCCGGCTCGTAAGCTCCATAGATGTAGTCATACTGCAAATCGCGATCGCCGTTCATTACTGGAAGAAGACTCTTGAATTCCACATACTCGGGAAGCGGTATTCCCGCGAGTTCGAGAGACGTGGGCATGATGTCTTGGAGATAAACCCGCGTATCTAGTCGCTTCCCTTTATCGATGGTGGGGCCCGTTACTAGCAACGGCACGCGCAAGCTGTGCTCGTACATGTTCTGCTTGCCTAAGAAACCATGATGCCCGAGCCCCAATCCGTGGTCAGCGGTAAAGAAGATGTAGGTATTATCCGCCTTGCCGCTCTTCTCTAGGGCGTCGAGAATACGACCGATTTGATCGTCCATGTGCGTGATGATCGCGTAGTATTCTCGTCGATGGACTTTTACCGCGTATTCGGTTCGTGGATAAGGGGCGAGTACTTCATCTCTGACCTCCTTGACATTGCCCGCTTCCGCGTAAGGGTACTCAGGAGTAAAGCTCTCGGGTACGTCGATCCGATCAAGCGGATAGCGATCCAAATATTCTTGAGGGGCCTGCCTCGGATCGTGCGGGGCATTGAAGGCCAAATACATGAAGAACGGCTTCTCTGAACGGCTGGTGATTTCCATGAAATTCTCAGCGTTGTCGGCCACTACCTCGGTCCAATGACGTCCGCCCGCCCAAAATCCTTCGAATTTCGGATCCGTCGCATCCCAAGGATCCGGCTGACCCTCGACAGGGCGTCCATAGGCTTCTGGATAGTAGATCGGGCCGGGCATTCCCGGGCGAGCATGGGAAACGTGATCGAAAATCGCTCCCGTATCGGCTTTCACATGCCACTTACCAGTGAAAAAGGTCTCGTAACCCGCGTTGCGCATGAGTTGCGACCACATGCGTTCGTTGCTGATCTCCTGTGGTAGCTTCGGCTCAAGATCTCTGGCACGCCAAAGAAAGCGGCCGGTATTGATCATCGTGCGGCTAGCCACGCATATGGCCCCGTGCCAACCGCCCATATTATAGGTCTGAGTGAAGGCAGTCCCTTGGTTGGCTAGTCGATCCAGATTCGGCGTATCGATATCCGTATATCCCAGGGCGGCAATGGTTTCGTAGCACTGATCATCCGCGAAAATGAAGAGAATATTCGGTTTCTCAGCAGCAAAACCGCTCAGAGAAAACAGGAATGCGATGACAAAGTAAAGAGGGGCACGTTTGATCATACCTTGATTTACGCGCTTCCGGGGAATTCGGACAACGATAGAATTCAAGGTCCAACCCAAAAGTAGCACAGGCATCCTGCCTGTTGAAAACTCGGTCCAGTCGCCATGATCGACACAGGCTGGAAGCCTTTGCTACCTCATACCACTACAGGTGTTCGAAAATGGTTTCGCCGATTCCTGTTTGCACTAGAGCGAAATTGCCCAAAAATCCGCCAAAAACCTATTACGCTCATGAAAGCACCCCTATCTCGTCGCAAATTTCTCGCCGCTTCGGCTGCCGCTACCGCTTTCCAGATCGTTCCGCGGCATGTAATCGCCGGTTCCGGCCAAACGCCTCCCAGCGAAAAGCTGAATATCGCCGGGATTGGGGTCGGCGGGATGGGAGCGTCCAATCTTCGCAAGTGTAAAGAAGAGAATATTGTGGCTTTGTGCGACGTCGACCACGACTACGCAGCCTCGACTTACGAAGCCTATCCCAAGGCGAAAATCTACACCGACTATCGCGAGATGTTCGACAAGCAAAAGGACATCGACGCAGTGATCATCGCCACGCCGGATCACACGCACGCGGTGATCACCATGCAGACCATGGAAGCCGGTAAACATGTCTTTTGCCAGAAACCGTTGACTCATACGGTGCACGAGGCCCGCGCTATCACCGAAGCGGCCAGACATTACGGGGTGCAAACCCAAATGGGTAATCAAGGCCATTCGTCCGAGTACATCCGCCTTCTTAAAGAGTGGATCGACGATGGGGCAATCGGAGATGTCAGAGAAGTACACGCGTGGACCGATCGGCCAGTCGGCGGCCAAGTTTGGTCCACCTTCGCCGTAAAAGCCAAGTCCCTCGAACGGCCCGCAATTCCAGCGAGCCTCAACTGGGATCTTTGGCTCGGGCCCGCCCAATACCGTCACTACCACCCGGACTATCACCCAAAAACCTGGCGGGCCTGGATTGATTTCGGCACCGGCCCCCTCGGCGATATGGGCTGTCACATTCTCGATCCCGCCTTCTGGGCGCTCGACTTGGGAGCGCCGGAAATGATCAATGCTTCCACTACCCATTGGGAAGAGGATGTCAGCTCACAAACCTTTCCTCGCGCCTCAATCGTTCGCTACCAATTTCCAGCTCGCGGAAAGAAGCCTCCCGTTAAATTGACCTGGTATGATGGCCGTCTTCTCCCGCCTCGACCCGAGGAACTAGAGCCGGATCGCGAACTCCCGAAAAGCGGCGCTATCATCGTTGGCGACAAAGGCAAGATGCTGCATGGCTCGCACGGGGCCGGCAGCTTGAGGATCATTCCCGAAGAGCGTATGAAGGCTTACCAGCGACCGGCGAAAACGATCCCGCGAGTGAAAGGTAGCCATGAAGATGATTGGATTCGGGCCTGCAAGGAAGGAAGTGATGGCACGCCAGCGAGTTCAAATTTCGAATACGGAGGAGCTCTTACAGAGATGGTCCTGCTCGGTATGGCCGCCATCCAAATGAAAGACCAGAATTTGCGTTGGGACACGAAAAACTTGCGCTTCACGAACAACGAAGACGCCAATGCCTTAATCAATCCCCCCTACCGCGAAGGCTGGACGCTGTAGCTATCTAACTTTCTGTAAGAGCGGCTTTTCGCCGCGATAAATCGAAAGCCCTATCGCGGCGTAAAGCCGCTTCTACGAAGGGTCGTCTCAAAAGAAGTAAATGCTTTTACCCGGCCGAATCGACGGATCCTAAAGAGCATCACAGGCTTCTAGCCTGCGTATTAACAGGCAGGATGCCCGTTCTTCCCTCCCAGACCTACAATCCCAACTCTCGCTTCAACTTGGAGAAACCGTCCGGGTCGATGGTAGTGATGCCTTCATTGGACAGTTTCGGACCAGGGGTGCTACGACCATTTTCGACATACGACTCTAAAAGGCGATACATTCCCCTTACCTTGTCCTTGTTGGTCAAATACAAGTTATTTGTTTCCGATGGATCATCGGCGAGATTAAAGAGCTGAATCGGGGGCAAGGTCATCTTCTTGGCCTCCGCCGGCCTGGGAGCGCTCCAACCACCTGAACCAGGGCATAAGACTAATTTCCAATCGCCCTTGCGAATAGCGAAGGAGCCATTTATGGAATGGTGAACGGTAGCCTCGCGAACTTCTTCACCTCGCCCTTTCATGGCCGGGAGAAAACTAACGCTATCTTCGCCCGCATTATTTGGATAGTCCGCATCGAGTATATCCGCCATCGTAGCAAGCAAGTCCGTTAGGCAGATCGTTGCATCGGATTCCTTTCCCGCTTTGATGCCATTCGGCCAATGGGCGATAAACGGAACTCGATGGCCTGCCTCGTAAATATCGGCTTTGTTGCCTCGATAGATTCCGCCCGGTTTGTGCCCTACCTCGTCCAGCTCCTCGAATTGAGTCCGTGGCGAGCAACCGTTATCAGCCGTAAAAATGAAGAGCGTATTCTCAGCAACACCACTCCTCTCTAGAGCTTCCATAATCTGCCCCATGTGCCAGTCGACCTGCTGCACGAAATCGCCGTATTCATTAGTGCCGCTTTTTCCCTCAAACTCATCAATGGGTAGAATCGGCGTGTGGGGGCTGGGCAATGGCAGGTAGAGGAAAAATGGCTTCCCCGTCTTGGCTCGCTCTTCGATGTAGTTAACCGATCGTGTCACAAAGTTCGGGGTCACATCGATGTGATAGAAGTCCGAGCCCGTCGGCCCCACGCGCCAAAATCCTTTGTAGTCGTCGTTAACCGTGATGCGGTTCGGAGCAGCCGTAACCACCCCATCCTCCACATAAACATAGGGAGCCATATCCAAAGACCCGCAGTGTCCGTAATAGTAATCGAAGCCCAACGCGTCAGGACCATTATTAACCCGCTTCTTGTAATCGATCACTTCCCCGCTGTTGAGGAAGTACGTATTGCTGGGCTCGCCCTCTTCGAAATGGAAATCCCAACCTAGATGCCACTTCCCAATCATGGCGGTATGGTAGCCCTGATCCTTGGCCAGATCTGCCACTGTGTAGCGATTCGTATTGATCAGATGTAGCGACGAACCCCCTAGAACGCCATTCTTTAAACGAGAACGCCAACTATAGCGGCCGGTTATAATTCCATAGCGTGTTGGCGTGCAAACCGCCGATCCCGAATGGGCATCTGTGAACATCATCCCCTGGGATGCAATTTCGTCCAAATACGGCGTCTTGATCTTCGACTGCTTGTTAAAACAGCTCAGGTCGCCGTAGCCAAGATCGTCGGCAAGCACGTATACCACGTTGGGCTTATCGGCGATTAAAAGGAGCGAGGTCGCGCTTAGAGCCAACAAAAAGAAAATCGAGTGGCGAAGTGAGGGCATGCAACCATGAGAATAAATTCTATGCACGAGACCAAGCGAAAACTGGTGAACGAAAAAGCTGTAGAGGAATCGCAACTTAGTTGTAGGAGCGGCTTCATGCCGCTATAATCGCTTGAAACTAATCGCGGCATACAGCCGCTCCCACTGAAAAAATCGTTTCTGACCCTCAGTTTGAAGTATGCCTCATCCTATTGGTCCTGCATCCCCGCAGGATGGTGACGTGTTTCCTCATGATTCAATGAAGCAGCACAGGCTTCTAGGCTGTGTCTCTAATAGGCTAGAAGCCTGTTCTACCCTAACGTAGCTCTACGAATCACTCGAACCCATGCCTGACTTTAGACTCAGACGGATCCTAGCGAATGAATTCGAAATGATTGAAGTAGCACAGGTTTCCAGTTATACTGGGCATAGCTCATGAACGACGACTGGCCTATGTCTCTAAACAGGCAGGATGCCTGTTTTGCTCTTTGAGAGTTTATTTTGCTACCGCCTCAACAGCCAATCCCGGCATAAGTCTTTCCATCCAGATACTGGATACACTGAAGGACGCAAGCCGTAGCCATGGCCACCGGTCGGGAAAGTATGCAATTCCACTTCTATACCCCTTTTAAGCAGCTCGCTGTTATAGGCAATCGCGCTGGGGAAATACTTGGTATCGTCTTGGGTCTGGACGATGAAAGCGGGAGGAGGTTCTTCATCCACTGAAAAGCCGCCTGCCGTCTCGAAATCCGGCGTGCCGATGTAAGCTGGATACACCAGAGCGGTAAAGTCCGGGCGGCAAGAAACGTCGTCCGCTCCATCGACACTTGGATATTTCCGTTCCCTCCAATGATTGCTCAAGGTGGCGGAAAGATGCCCGCCTGCTGAGAAGCCAAGAACGCCGATCCGTTCCGGGTCCAAGTTCCACTCGTCGGCTTTGCTCCGCAAGAGACCTAAAGCCCGCTGGGCATCCTGCAAAGCCCCTTCCCGATTCTTGGGTACCCGGTATTTGAGTACTGCAGCGGAAACGCCTATGGAATTTAGCCACTCAGCCACTTCCTCCCCTTCCAAGTCCCAAGCGAGAATATTATAGGCGCCCCCAGGGCAAACGAGGACCGTTGTACGCGGGCGACGACCCTTGGCCGGATACCATTTAATGCTGGGCTCCGCTACGTTGGTCACTCGATTCACTGTTCGCGGGCCATTCCTGGGTCCGACTTCACTTTTTTCCACCAAGGCGCGGTCATGCGGTGCAGGAACGCCTGTCGGCCAAAGAGCGATTACCTCTTTCGGCGATTCTTCCTCCTTGGACCCGAAATGCCGCTCCAAGACAGGGTTCAATCCCGCTGCCCACAATTGATAGCCCGTTTTGTTGGGGTGTAGCAGGTCTGGCATTACATTCTTGGGCAAGGTTCCATCGTTCTCTACGAAAAGATAATTGATATCGAGGAATTCCACGCCCTTCAGTTTCGCCACCCCGGGCAGCATCTCGTTGATCTCTTCGTTTACTTTGCGCATGCGGTCATCAGCCGTTGCCCCGCGGGGAAAAATCGCGTGGAGAATGATTTTAGTTTCGGGCAAACGTTCTTGGATCTCCTCGATAATCGCCTCGATCCCTTTGGCCGTTTCAGTTGGAGGATGCCCCTCGCCATGGCCCGTGTTATTGGTTCCGATCATAATAACCGTCACATTTGGGGATAAGTTCTCCAAGGCTCCGTGACCGATGCGCCAAAGGACGTGTTCCGTTCGATCCCCGCTGAAACCCAAGTTGAAGGCTCCGAACTTGGTGAAATTTTCCGCCCATAGTCCCTCGTCCCAGCCATGAGTGATCGAATCGCCAATGAAAAGCAGTTCTACGTCCTCGCCTCGCACCTTGGCCTCCGCCAGCTTTTCCTTATGCCGCGGTATCCACCAACTGGCCGCCCATTCCGCGTCCTGCTGGACGGGCGTCGTCGCCGCGATTTCCCCCGCCGTCGAAAGGGGCGACAATAAGGAAAGAACCAATCCGATTAGTATTCGATGCTTGTACGTTTTCATCTAAAAGAAAACTGCCCGAGCTCGTACCATGATTTTCAAATCGAGAAAAGACGGATTCGAAGATATACTTTCCACCAGAAGTAGGTACTTCAATTCAACCCGCTTTCACCCCAAGATCCAGCGCCCCTGCCAAGGCTATATGAGAACTCAGTTTTTTACCCCGTTGGTAATCGCTTGCCTTCTGCCGCTATACTCCTGTTCGAAGTCTGAGTCGCATCAGGCGTCGTCAATTAGCGACGATATGGGAACCGTCGACTTTCCTGTTTCGACAAATAAAAACGCCCGGAGGTACCTCGCCTCCCTTTGAATTGGGCAGCGGTTTTTCCAGATCCGGGTAAGGTCCTCCACCCTTCTTTACTTCCATTCCCCCTTTTCGCAACAGCACTCTGGGTTCTGAAAATAGCGGCTCCAAGTGAAACTCGAAGGGCTAACCCTTGTCGCATAACACGCTTGCCTAGCTAGCGCCCAAAGCTCAACGTTGCCGCTATCAAGCAATTATCACCAATATGAAACGTCGCCATTTTCTTAGAACCGCCCTCGCCTCTTCACTTGCTAGCTCTACCGCCTTCCAAGCCATGGCCCTCGGAAAAAACAACCGCAACCGCAAGGACATCGGCCTCCAGCTCTACACGCTGAGAAACCAAATCAAGGAGGACACAGTAGGCACCTTGAAAGCCGTTGCCGATGCGGGATACAAGCAAGTCGAGCCCTATGGATTCCCAAACGCAGGAGAGATGATCCAGGCGGCCAAAGACTTCGGGCTAGCCGTCAACTCCAGCCACTTTGCTTGGGAATCCGTGACCGATCCCGGCAAGGAAGGTACGATCCCCTTCGATAAAATCCTGGATGAGGCTAAGGACGCCGGGCTCTCCCACTTGGTCGTACCCTACGTACATGAAGGGAACCGCAAAACGCTCGATGACTATAAAAGATTGGCGGAGAACTGCAACAGAGCCGCCGTTGAAGCCAAGAGCGCCGGCATCCAGCTCGCCTACCACAATCACGCTTTCGAGTTTCAGCCCCTCAAAGGCAAGCAATCGGGCTACAAGGTTCTAATGAGCGAGTTTTCCGAAGACATGAAGTTCGAGGTCGACGTATTTTGGGTTGCTGTCGCCGCCGAAGATCCAGTCAAACTCATTCGCAAGCTCAAGGGCCGCGTCTCGCAATTGCATCTGAAGGATTTAAAGAAAGGCCTGAAAACCCCTGAGTTCGGCAGAGTGCCTAATGACGCTTTCCAGGAGCTCGGTGACGGCGTTATTGATTGGGACCCCATCATTCGCGTAGCCCGAACCGCGGGAGTCGAGCACTGCCATGTTGAGCAAGATCAATCCCCCGATCCCATCAAAAGCGTCAACCAGAGTATCCAGCATCTGGCGACTCTGTAGAATAAAATAGTAGCACAGGCTTCCAGCCTGTGTCGAAGACAGGCAAGATGCCCGTGCTACTCTTTTTCATCTCTCAGCGGACTAGGGATCGTCGGGCCTGACTCGAATCACAAAACCTGCCGAGACCCCGATCAGCGGGGTAAGCGATCCTGGCCTCGCCAAAGTCGAGGATCCACACAACTCGCGTTGCGAGATGGCGATGTCAATTAATCATTCGATGCCTATCAGGAATGTCCTCTTCAAAGCGCTTGCATGTTGTCGATTTCAACGAAAGTTCCCGGTTCGCTGACAAAGTCGAGTCGCAGGGCTTTGGCCGCCCCCGTATCTGGCAAGGCGAATGAAGCTTTGGCAAAGTCTCCCGTGGGATTCACTGTAACAGGTCCCGCCAGGCGGCGCGTCACTCCGATTCCATGATTCACCGAAAGCCAGACCAAGGTCGGTTTGGTAACCCGCATGGCAACAGCGAACGAGCCTCCTTGGTCGGCTAGGTCAGCATCGAGTCCGCTTCGCACAATCGATCCCTTCCCTGCCGGAAGATGAAAGTCGAGAAATCCTTTGAACCCGGCGATGTTCGAAAGCCCCGGATTAGCTCGCCATCCTTCAGTCTGCCATCCGCCGCAATCGAAAGTGAATAGCAGTTTCCCGTCGTTGGCATCACGATTGTTATAGCCTTCCCACTGGTCCGATAGTCCATCGCCATCCGAATCTATCCGTAGATGCTCGTATTCAGGATTCACTTTCCGCCACTTCTCTGGACCATCATCTTGGAATGCTATCTCCGCGGCCGGCTCTTCGATTTCTCCCATATCGCCTTTACTGAGCCAGCCATTCAACAGCCCCCGATGCTCTTCCAGTACGCCAGTAAACCTCGGGTCATCGACAAGATTGTTCAATTGGTAAGGATCCCTTTGGACATCGTACAATTCTTCGGGGCGTCGTTCCCCAAAAAAGATTTCTGCCAACTTCGGTGAAAGCTTTCCCGAATCATAGAGCGTATGCAAAATTTGCGTATAAGGCTGGTGGTCTCTGTACTGCGGCTGAAGCAGAATGCGATCGAGTTTATAGTTGCGCGTGTATCGAAAACGCTCGGTTCGAATGGTACGCACTCGATCGATCGTGTGATCCAACCGATCCTTGGCGGAAGCGACAAAGGATCTCGGTTGGAAATCGGGAGCGAATAAATCCTGCCCTTCATACCAATCAGGCTTTTCGATCCCAGCCCATGCGAGGGTAGTCGCCGACAAATCCAGAATGTCGACCAAGTCATCTCGTAGTTTTCCTTTGGCTACATATTTATCGGGGCCGCGAACGACAAAGGGAACGTGAAGTCCGCCTTCAGTAGGCATTTGTTTGTGGCGAACCAGATTGTTGGCCCCGTGATCGGAAACATAGACTACGATAGTATTCTCCCATAGTCCAGATTGCTTGATCCCCTCAAGAACGCTGCCGATGAAATCATCGTCTTTGCGAATAGAGTCGTAGTGCTCGGCCACCACTTCTCGATAGAGCCTGTTCTGCGGGTAGTCCGCAGGCACGGTAACGGATTCGGGATCGGTCTTTCGATCAGCCGGAAAATTCCTGGTGTTGTTTTTCCCTCCGGCTGTCTGGATCTGTCCATAGAATGGCTGATTTGCCTTGATCCTATCCCAAGGAATGGGCGAACGCTGCTTTTGCTCCATGGAATAGGTCGAGTCCTGATCCCAGATGAAATTGTAGTCTGTCTTACCGAGGTTGAAGGTATAGTACCCGTTTTCCTTCATAATTTGGGGCAGCAACTTCAAATTGCTGGGATACTGGATCTTGCGGGGGCCTCTGGAGGATCGGTGTTCGTGGGCCCCAAATCGGATCTGATTCTGTCCCATCATCACCGCTGATCGGCAAGCCGAACAAACTGGCGCTGGAACGTAGGCCCGGGAGAAAAGTGTTCCTTGAGCGGCCAGCGAATCGATGTGCGGCGTATGGCCCGCATTCACCTCATCGCCATAGCAACCCATCCAGGGAGAGGTATCCTCCGCGAAAATCCACAGTATATTCGGCTTGTCCGCGGCAAATCCGCACACGGCGAACAAAACGGCAAAGAGCAAAGTAAGGGGCGTACGATTGATCATACCTCAATTTACGCAGGTGGGAGGAAATTCGACAATGAAAGAATGGATTATGTGTAGGCCGAGCCCCGTAATTGCGGGGCCGCACAAAAAGGTAGCACAGGCTTCCAGCCTGTGTCCCAAGCAGGCCAGTCGTCGTTCCCCGAGCCGGAACTATGCCCGGTGCGGCAGGATGCCTGTTCTACTCTTGTCTTAGCAATTCCTTCAGCTTGTAAGCCACCGCTTCCCCCTGGGCTCGAATGCCTTCCGTGTTGAAATGCACGTTGCCCGGTCTAGTCCACCACTGTTCGTGGTGCCCAACTGTGAATGCATACAAGTCGTTGACCGCAATACCCGGGTGTTCTCTCAAGACCTTTAAAGCGACTTCGTTGTAGCGCATGGCATCACCCGCGTGTCGGCCGCGCTCGCCTTCGGGAACGGGAGTAGTTAACGCGAAAACGATTTTCGCGGCCGGATGCTCTCGTTTGAGATAGGCAAATATGTCCCGTAAGTTTTGCGCGTATTCGGAAAGCGATGCCACTTGCTTGCCATTCTCCTTATCCAGCTTGGATCCATTGACCACGTATTTCAAATCGTGCAGTCCGACATTGACCTGGATCACGTCCCATTCATGCGTCCAGCGATCCTTGATTTTCCGGTTCCGCATCGTTTCATGTATTGTATCCATTTTTTCCATAAACGAAGCTGAAAATCCTCCATTCACGTGCAATCGGTAAACATTGGCCTCCCCTTCCAGCAATCCTCGAACAATCGGTGTGTAGGCAATGGAAATCGAGTCCCCATAGATCAGCACATTCGGCAGAGCTGGATTATTCTCGATGTACAAAAAGGCCTTATTCTTGTCGTTCTCCTTGTTCCGCAAAGCGATACTGTACCAAGCTTCTTCGGCGGTTTGAGAGGCCGGGGCGAAGACCGCAGTGATAAGAACGATCGATGAAGTCGAAAGAAAACGGATCATGGCCGAAGCAAACGCTGCCGAACGGCAAAAGTCAATGGAACGGCCGCATCGTGTTTCTCCTTTTCAATTAATCGAATCCACCCTTCTTTTTATCTCTATGCAGTTTCCCTCACGCGTTCGCGATTCCCTCAGCCTAATTGGGTTCCCCCTGCTTGCCCTTTCCTTGCTACCTCCTACCCGGACTGCCGCCCACGTTCACGGAGACGAGCCGCTCGCTCACGAAATGGTGGATGCCGCCAGGAATTTCATCAACTCGCTCGACGGCTCCCAGAGAAGAAAAGCGGTGTTCGAGTTCGACGATACCTACCGCGTTCAATGGGACTTTCTGCCAGTGGCGATGATCAGCCGCAAAGGCGTTGCTCTGACCACGCTTTCCGATCGTCAAAAACGCTTAGCCCACCAGCTACTCGAATCAAGCGTGAGCAAGTCAAGCTATGAAAAGTTGCACGATATTATAGATCTTGAACGGGTACTGCTTGAGCTCACAGGATCGGACATACGCGTTCCCGAGCTTTACTATGTCATGTTGTACGGTGTGCCATCCGATCACGGCACTTGGGGATGGCGATTTGAAGGGCATCACATCTCTCTCCATTTCACCATCGTCGATGGCGAGCAAATCGCGGTAGCCCCACGCTTTTTGGGGACCAATCCCGCCCATGTTAAAGAAGGCGATCGCAAAGGGCTCCGTGTACTTGGAGAGGAGGAGGATCTTGCTCGCGAGCCCATGAAGTCCTTCGACGAAAGACAGCGCCTGCCAGCCCACTTCCAGAGTATCGCCTATCCGGAAATCGTCACCAATCGAGCAACCGAGGTCGGGCCATTGGCGCCCGTGGGCATTCGGGCGTCCCGCATGTATCCATTTCAAAAAGCTCTCTTGGAAAAACTGATCTACACCTACGCAGCCCCCATGCCCTTGGAGCTGGCCAAAGAGCGGCTTCAAAAGATCCAAGAGACCGGATTCGACAAGATTCGCTTTGGCTGGGCAGGTGGAATTGAACCCGGTGAACGACACTACTACCGAATTCAAGGACCCACTTTTCTAATCGAATACGACAACGTGCAAAACAAGGCCAATCACGCCCATACTGTATGGCGTGATTTAAACGGCGACTTTGGGCGCGATATTCTCAAGGAGCACTATTTGAATCAGGTGCATTAGATCTAAAGCGGCATATTGCCGAATTTGGATTAGGCGTAAAGCCACGTTTTTCTACAGGCAGGGAGGACCGTCTCGGTCCTCCAATCAACCCCAGATCAACTCTCAAGTAGCGCGGCGCTTCAGCCCTCGTTTCATAACGAATGCAATATACGCGGCCTAAAGGCACGTGCTACTTTCAGGGCTTACGAAAAGGCGCTTATTACCGACGAACCGACAAACGGTTGTACTGGACTTCGGTAATCCAGCTCAGATCGTCCCAATAGCCCGTATCGTTGGGTTGCGGAAGGCCACGAGTCGTTCGTCCACGGCAAATGATCTCAGTGATTTTCCGTTCTAACTCATTTGCGATCGCAAGATTCTTCGCGTACACATTCCTCTCCTCCCCAGGGTCCTTTTTCAAATTGTATAATTCGTGGCCCAGACCGCCATGCGGCATAATCAGCTTCCAATCGTCTTCCGTCACTGAAAATCGCCCTTTCATGGCGTGGTTGATTAGTGGATACCGTTTGTACTTAGACTTGTAATCGCAAAGAACCGAATAAAAGCTTTGGCTGTCCTCGCCCGCCTCATAGGGCAGTTGAGCGCCAATCATATCGGCGATGGTTCCAAGAAGATCAACCTGCCCGACCAAGCTATCCCAACTTCGGCCTGGCTCGGCGATTCCGCCAGGCCAGCGAATAAAAAAGGGCACTCGATGCCCGCCCTCATAGACCGAGCGTTTTCCCTCTTTGTAAATGCCACTGCTATCGTGGTTGAAATCGTCAATACGTTCTAACCACGATCTTTCTGGGCCGTTATCACTGCTGAAAAAGACCATGGTATTCTCATCGATTCCATTCTCTTCGAGAAAATCCAAGATACGGCCAACATGGTGATCGGTCTCCACCATGAACTCCCCATAGCCGCCCGCATTACCTTCTCCCCAAAATTCTGGGCGAGGAGCGACGGGATAGTGCGGCGACGTGAAAGGCAAGTAGAGGAAGAACGGTTTTCCGTCTCTGGCGTCGTCCAGCTTTCCTTTCATCCACTCAATGCCTTTATCCGTAAAGCGCTGTAGGCACTCCGCATCCACAAAATCCGGCGCTACTTCGATTGCAGCTGCTCCGTGGAGAGCTTTGGCTTCTTCGGGTGTTTCAAAATACGGCGGCTTAATCCGGTAATCCATATGCCGATCGTTCGGCTTTTTAGCCGTATACATAGTCGGCGGGACTTCTGCATGACGCCCTTCAATCCAGGCCAAATAGCCGTAATTCAACGAAGCCGGAATACCATAGAAATAATCGAAGCCGACGTCCAATGGCATATCCTTAATGGGCTCATCGAAATCGCGATTTCCCATTTCACCTGGAATATCCATTCCCAAATGCCATTTGCCTACCATGGCCGTGTGATAGCCATTTTTCCGAAGCAAGGAGGCAATCGTCATGCGATCGTTATCGATCAAAGCGGGTGTATCCGCGCCTTGAACACCCGTCTTCAACCGCGTTCGCCAGCTATAGCGACCCGTCAGCAATCCGTAGCGGGACGGTGTACACACGGAATCCGAAGAGTGTCCGTTCGTAAAGCTGATACCCTCTTTCGCCAGCTTATCCAGGTTAGGGGTCTCGAACTTGGACTCTGGATTGAGGGAGCTGGAATCTCCGAATCCCTGATCATCCGTGTAGATTAGTATGATGTTCGGGCGTTGCGTTTGAGCGACGATGGAAGACAGGAGCAGGGCGATAAAAGCGTAAGCTATGTAGTTCTTCATTGAGTCTAGTAAGTGGATAATTGAGGGAATAGTTGATCGAAGGAATTTTATTAAATATCGCGACTAGGTCGCTAAATCCTTCGCTATTGCTCCAGGCCAAGATCGCTGCTTCGCATCGGAAAGTTCGAAAGCTTTGTGTATTGAGCAAGAATATAAAATCATGCCCTCGGTAGCACCGAGGATCCTGCCCCGAAACCTATTGAGGGGTCTAGCGAGTTCACGAACGATGTTAAAACAAATCCTCAATCGTTCGGATCGACCAGATTTCTCCAATCAGGATAAGTCGGACGGCGCTCGGAATAGCGCTGGCCTTTTACCGTCGGAGCAGGAGGGGTTTCTTCCAAGAAGGCTTGCAGTTTCACGCGAATGACTTCCGCCCGTTCACCCGCTTCCCCGATGGCCAGGTCGTTCGCCTCTTTTAGATCCTTGGGCACTTCGTAGAACCGTCCATCTCGGTAGAGCTTGAAGCGCTCCGTCCGGGCGAATTGAGCGGGCGTCTTATTCCAGTAAGGCTGATAATGAGTGAATACCCACTTCCGAGGATTACCGTCCTCCCCTTTCAGTCGCGGATAGAAACTGCGTCCGTCTGTAGGGTCGCTATCGCCAAGGTCTACCCCAGCCGCATCGGCCAAGGTAGCGTAGAAATCCGTGAAATCTATCAAGTCGTCCGGAGCCTGCCCTCCTGGAGTTTGCCCTTTCCAGTATGCGACGAATGGAACATGGGTACCCATGTTAGTCGGTCCACCCTTCCCGCCTTTGATATCCATACCATTCCAGCGGGAAACGATCGGGGTGCCCGTGCCATTGTCCGCAGTGAAGAGAATAATGGTGTTTTCAGCGATCCCTAAAGCTTCCGTCTTGTCAACGATCTTGCCGATTATCTTATCCATGTAATTCACCATGGATACAAAATGCTCCTTGTTGCGTGGCCTATCCCACTCATTGGCAGTCGCCTTTGGGGCATCGCCAATGGTGTCTGGCGTGGGCACGAACGGATCGTGAACCAGGACCATCGGATAGAAGGCAAAAAATGGCGTGTCCCGATTGCGTTCCATGAATTCGCACAAGTAGTCGCTCATCTGGTCCGGCCCATAGGCCCCAGCGTTTTCTTCCTTGGTGATGAACTTGCCATTCGTTTCAATTGGAGGATTCCAAAACCGTTCGCCCCCAATCTTGCCACTCTTGCCCGTGGTCAATTGCCAGAGAAAGTATTCATGAAATCCCGCTTTCACCGGGCGCGAATTATCATCATGCCCGGGCATTAAGTTATACAGGCCATTGAGCTGCCATTTTCCGACTATCGCGGTCCGGTAGCCCGCTTCCTGCATCAGATGGCCAAAGGTTTTGTCGTTAGGATTCAAGTAGCCGAAATGCGTGTAATTGCGAAAATTATACTGGCCCGTCATGAGTTTAACTCGAGAGGGCGTACAGATAGGCGTAGAGAAGCAATTTTTGAAAAGTAGACCTTTAGAAGCCATATCATCGATTCGAGGCGTCTCGTAGTCCTCCGCACCGTAGCAACCTATGGCCTCCCAGCTCACATCATCGGCCATTATAAGAACCACGTTGGGCTGATCTCCTGGATCGCGCGGCGGTTCGGCCTGAGCGGAAAACACAATTGCTATAGCGATTAGAGAAACGAGACGCTTGGGGGAAAACGCTTTCATGGAGACATATAAGAATAAGAAAGATGAAAAGATCGATCCCTTTTTCACGACCCAAGTTCTCAGAATGCTCCTATCAAACTGGATCTCTATCCATCTGCCAAATCGCAAGAATCGACTGACTCTCCTCGTTGGGGATCAGCCCTAGGATCGGAATGCACTCTTGGACCGGGACAAGGCGGAGTAGTTTTCACGCACTCAACCGAAATAATTTAAATGTAGGGAGGACCGAGACGGCCGAGCACCCAATCCTGGTAATTCGAAGGATCATTTTTGTCCGCAGCGCGGATTTGGTCGAAGGCCACTGAACGTATTTTCTTTATGAAAAATAGTCGGTGCCTTAGACGGCTGCTTGAGGACCCGCCTTCACCATGGCTACTGCGAGACACGCAAGTAGCCCTACCATTCGGGATCAGTTCCTACTAATTGTCCATGCCGACAACAATCGATTCGCTGTATTTGAATTCGCCGGTGAAAGCGTCGTAGTACTTGAATA
>Ga0208624_1000272_pt1 | contig 26978 bp, 19 predicted proteins | sample Knorr_S23_td_DCM_FD_185607 | JGI IMG/M metagenome (GOLD analysis project Ga0208624, IMG submission 185607) | Marine microbial communities from Southern Atlantic Ocean transect - Knorr_S23_td_DCM_ad_71m_LV_A (SPAdes) (version 2) | ecosystem: Environmental > Aquatic > Marine > Oceanic | place... | reverse complement strand
AAAAACAGATCACTATATGTATCAAATCTATAGTGACCTCCAGGTAAATGATTTCCTTCTTCTAAATGACTTGCTGTAAATAATGGAATATAAAATACTTCTCCATTACAATCTATATATTTTTTAGGATGATATGCGTGAATCATATTATCGTATAGTAATTTATCACATGTTTCTATAAATTTGTTATATGATTCTGGGTGTATAATTATATCTAAGTCAGTATCGGGTTTTTCTGGCAAATATCTGAATCCACGAATAATCACAAATTTTATATTGTTTTTGTTAAACGTATTTAATACATGATTATAACAGTCTTTATGTGTTTTTACCATTGTAATTATACATTATATAATAATTATTATAATTTTACGTATTTTTTTACATTTTCTTTGTAATTAGAAAGTTTCTCTCGCACATTTATAAATTATTATCAAAATGTAAAAAAATCTTCTAGATTATCATTATTTCTTGACAAATTTATAGAAATCGCAGATGGATATGGATTTGTATCTGCGAAATCATTTATCAAAAATCTTTTACCATGATATAAATCATAAATTATATTATCATATGGAATATTATATCTTTCTAACTGTTCGATTGTTTCATTCTTATAATTTGATTTTCTTGCGGTAGTTAGTATAATTTGAACTGTTCCGGTATTATAAATCTTATTCAACCAATCTACATTTTTTTTTATATATTCAGTTTCACCCCATTTTTTTTTTGAATATTCTCCACTATTTAAAACCAATGTTCCATCGATATCAATAAATAAAGTTTTGAATCTATTACAATATTTTAACCAATCATTATAGTAAGTTACATCATCATAATTTTTAATTTCTTTTCCATAATAATTTTCATTATTAATTATACTTGAAAAAATTACATGTGATATATATAAATCATTGTCAATATTTTTAATATGTAATATTTTTTCATAATTATTTATGAAAATGTCTACACTTTTAAATGAATATAAACCAATACAAATATTATCACTAATTATTTTCTTTTCCGATATATTTGTAATTTTTTTTAAATTGTCTAAACTAATAAATGACTTATTATTTATATTTGATATTGTAGTAATATTTACTGATTTTATATAGTAAATGTAATTACCTATTAGAGGACAACATTTTATTATAGAATTAAAGTCTTTAATAAATATGGCTCCTTTAATATTATATTTTTTAATACAATTATATACTGTTTCTGGTTGATTTTTATAATTTTTTTCAACAAACATAATATTCACATTTTTATTTTCAAGATTTAATATTTGTATTATATCTTTCTCATAAAAATATTCTTTAATGTCATTTTTATTAATTATTATGTATATATTTTCTATATTTTTAAGATCTAAATTTATAATTGTTTCATACACAAGTAAATTTCCATTAGGACATGTATTAAATGCCGGATTTTTTTTTATTTTAGGGAAAAATTTATTAGTAATAGTTGAAATAATTAAACTCATAATATTAAAATAACAAACTATTTTAATATCACAGATTGTCCTTATTAATTGGTTTTTTATATTTTAGACTATTACTTTGTAATTTAAACAATTCATTAAAAAATCTTTTATATCTTTATTTTTACAATATTGTAAAATTCTTAACAAATTAATACTTTCAAAATAATCATACAACTTACTGTTATAGAAGTCATATTTTTTAAAGTAATTATCTAATTTTTTATCTAAATAATTCAATACTATTTTAGTTTTATTTATATCTATATTTATACTAATCATTTTCAAAGACCAGAAGTATTTTGTATCTTGTCTTATTTTTATAATATCAAATAAAGGAGATTCTATAAAAGAATCCAAATAATCTATTATATAAATATTATTATCAATTGAATTAAATAACATATTCGATAATGTTAGATCACCATGACAATAACCTATTGGAACATCTATATTACATATTTTTTCAGTATCATTTTCTAAAATATTAATTGTGTTCATAACATAATTATACTCTTCTTCATTCAAAAGTTTATCTTTATTTATATTTTGTTTAATAGTATTAATTTTACTTAAAACAACCTTTTTATCTATTTTCATATATATCGAATTATCGATATATAAATCAATTGTATTTTTTATAAAAATAAATATATCCTCTATTACATGATAGTTATTGTTAATTATATAATTAAAAATATTGTCTGAGTTATTTAAGTAATCCATTAAAAAATATTGTTTATTGTTAACTATATCCGATTTGAAGATGATATTTGGAATATTAAATTTAAATAATTTCTTATGATACTGTTGTTTTTCAATCTGTTTATTTAATCTTATAGAATCAGTGTAATTATTACTACTTTTACATATGAATTCGGTATTATTAATATTTATAATATTAACATTAAAATTGGAATGACCATTTATATCTAGTATAGATTTTTGATTTATATTCATATTTTCTATAATTAAATCTGTTTTAAATTTTTCAATATCATCAGGTATTCCTAACTGAACAAAATTTTTTTTTTCTATTTCAATATTCTTATAAACAACTCTATCATTAATCATTTCTTTTATTACGCCACTCGTGTAAAATTCTGATTTTTGAGTTATATTTTTTTCAATAATTTTGGATGTATATTTTTTTAATTCAATTATTGAGCGAAACCCATATGCACCAGTACAAGCATTATTAGAAATTTTATCCTTTTCTTTTATGTCTACTATTTTGTTATTATCACTCGTTTTTACATATGAATATATTGGATTTTCTCTTTTGTCTTCGAATGAAAAAACACAATTTTCTCCATTCCATTTTGAAATTATATCAGTAATATAAAAACTATCGCTATCTAAACATAATACTGGAATATCTCTTTCTTCATTTATTTTATTGATTCCAATATTAATAGTTTCCGCTGCACCTCTTGTATTATTTTCCAGACAGACAAATTTAAAGTTTATATTGGGATAATCTTTTGTCAAAAAATCCTCAAATCTATAATTTAGATATTCTTTATTATATGGAATTAATATATAGTCAATATTATCAGTATTTAAGTTATTTAATAAGTATGATATTATAGGTTTTCCATAAATATTAATTAATGCTTTCGGTTTTTTATAACCATTTTCTTTAAATCGTTTCCCTATTCCACCTATAGGTATTATTATTATCATACAAATTAGTATGATAATAAATTTTTTATTTATACGAATTATATAGTGCTTAGTTTTTTAATACAAACACAACTATACCATTATGCCAATCATTTTTACACCTTTGAATACCTGGATTACCTTCACTAAAAATTTCCTTTTTATATAATATATTTAAACTATTATCTTTTATTGATTTTAGCGTGCTATCTCTTATAGAAGAAGAATTCCAGTCATCTACTATATATATAAATTCATTATCTAAACAAGGTAAATAATAATTCAGTGCTTTGTAATGATTCAACGACGAATGATCACCATCATACATATAAATATTAAATTTACCTAATGTATTGATATCAACCTTCCAACAATCTTTTTCAATAAAAGTTGCATCATTTTTACCTTTAAACTTGTTAAAATTTATTAAAAATTCTTCTTTTGGTCCACCAAATGATTTAAAATTATCTATTGCTAAGCAGATCATTTCATTACCACACATTGCAGAACATATAGAAGAACCTTTCCAAGTTCCAATTTCTAAATATCTAGCATCATTTATGTTACATATATTATTATAAAAATGTCTGGTTTTTTTACCAGTCATCCCTTCCATTGATAATATATCCTTTGTTATTTTAGATTCATATTTATCAGTTAATTTAAAAGTATTTTCCACATGTTTTATTAAATGACTCATTATATATAATATAAGTAATGTAAAAATTATCTTTATTTTAACCTATTATAAACTTAATATTGAAAGGTTTCTCATCAGCAAATTTTTTAGAATTAGTGATGTATGTTTCATCTTTTATTAAAAAATCATTTAAATATTTTTTATAATCACTGTTTTTAACATAAAATGTTTTATCATGATAAGAATTATGTTCTATTTCAAATTCAATACTGTCTTTAGATAAATTATTTACTAAATTATAATATATCTCGTTGTGTGAATTTTCTTTACTTAGGATATTTATATTAATTTTAAATTTAAAAACATACCAATCATATGGTTTTTTTATAATTTTTGCTGTTATATGTCTATATCCTAAACTATATAATAATGATGCTCTATGAAATCCATCGCTTATTATGTAATCATTACCATATTGATATACTGTTATTTGATTAAAATTGTTATAAGTTTCCACATTAAAATTTTTAATTAAATTATCATATTTTTCTATGGAATGACCTAGACTTTTCTTACAATAATTATAATAATCTTCTTTATCACCTAATAAATATTTATAATTGTATGAATTTTTAACATTGATAAAAGAAAAATTACCAGTTCTCGATTCATGCGTTGTTTGTCCATTATGACATATTCCATATAGATTATCATAATCGATAATAATAAATTCAGGACTAATATTTTTTAGTGACAATAAACAATCATTACTTTCATTTAAGAAATCAGAAACATGAAAATCCAAGGCTGTAAATTTTTTTCTTAATGTCAATTTGTAATTTATTATACTATTAATACAAGGATGATATTTTTTAGATCTGTATATATATTTATAATCAGGTCTATAATATTTTATTGTTAATAATGTAATCGTATCATTATAGTGCAATCTTGGATCATGATTAAAAATCATATTTGGATAATATATTTGGCTCATTAGATTATATCGCTTTTCTATATTGTAATTAAAAGTATCTATAGTAAGCTCATATTCTTTAAAATTATTTATTATATTTTTTTGCAAATCTTTATTACTTTTCCATAATATAAAAGTGACAAATTCATAATATTCATCATTTATTTTGTAAAGAGTTCCATTATAGTCATAATTCTGATTATTAACAAATTTTGTTAAAGAATTATCATTTCGTAATAAACCATAATTTATTTCTGTTTCACTATATAATATTTTTTCTACACTTGAAATATAATATTTAAATAATAATGTTGGTGTTATAGCCTTATATAAATAACTGTAATGATCTGTTAATTCTCTATTTTTAATTTGTAGTAAAATATCTTTATAGGTATTAATAAAGTTTGAATATTTCTTCATTAAATTATATGGTCCATATGCAAAACTATCATTCATATTTGTAGGATTTCCATTAAGATGAAAATAGTGTCCAGTAGGTATATAGATATTATTATTAAAGGTAGTGATATCTATTTTCTCTTCAAAAAGATTGTCATACCTATTTCTAATTACATAATCATAATAATTGTTCTCAATAAGATTAAAACATTCAGCTACTCCATAATACTGTTTAATATTATTTCCAAAATTATTTGTAATGTTATCAAATCTTCCTTTATAAAAATACATATTTTCACAAAAATATGGTAATTTAAATTCAAAATCATCCTTAATAATATATTTTTTAGGTTTATAAATTTCAAGTGCCTTTTCTATGTCATCTTTATTTTCTGTTTTCCAGATAAACATAAATATATCTACTTCAAATTTTTGTATCAATACATCCACTATGTTTTTATAAAAACTTTTATATGTTTTTATATATGTGCGTAATTGACCTGAAAAACAAATTGCAATCCTATCTTTTTTATTATTTTTCATGCATACAATATTTTTTATATAGTTTTCCCAATAACTAAATTTTATTAAATCATAATTATAATCTTTTAAACTAAACTCAGTTAGTTTTTTTATTAATAGACTTTCAGTAATTTCAGATATATTATCGTATATCACAATAGGTAAATAATTTGAAAAATATCTATGCATTACATTATTTTCAACAATAGGTATACATCCTAAATAATAACATTCCCACATTCGTTGAGTTCCTATACCATTTCCTATTGGACAGAAAACAAAATGAAATTTACTAAGTAATACCAAATAATCTTTTCTATGAAGTTTAGGAGAGTGAAATATCCATTTTTTATCCTTAAAATATGTTAATTCAGATCTTGTTTTATTAGTATCAGAAACATGAGTCATAAGACATAAAAATCTTTTATTGTTTTTATTGTCTTTTCTTTTCAATAAAAAAGGTTCAGTACCATAATAAAACTTATCTATTATTTTTAAATTTTCAATCCCTATCCAACTACAATACAGAGCTCCTAATGGAACGATTATAATATCCTTATATTCAAGATCAGTATGATGAGTAAACCATTTAGTTATACACTTGGGTTTTTTATTATAAATTTCCTTATTGATTATATTATCACTACCACCAGTATATAATACTACATTTTTATCAAAATGATATTCATCTAAAATTTCGAATAGTTTTTCTAAAAATATATAATTTGTTCGTGAAAATATTGTCAAATGTCTTTCTTTCCAATTTATTAATTTAATATCATATAAATCACTTAGTTCATTTATTTTAAAATAAAATAAATTCATTAGTTTAATATAATTAAAAATATCTTCTTGTTTAACTGTTACATAGATTTCTCTATCTATATTTATTAATGAATCGATATTTTTGATGCTATCTATGTCATTAACTAAACCTATATTTTTTTCCCAGATATATTGCGATTGTTCAATATTATCAGCAACATGAATAATAATATCTTTAATATAATTTTTTATATTTGATTTATATTTTTTACGGATCATTTCTTTTATTTGGACTGCTTGATTACATATATTATTTGTATATTGAGGATTATCTATTATAAATTTTACTATTAAATGATTATCATTGTATTCTTTTAATTTTTTTATTTTAGGAGGCAATACTATATTATGACTACAACGAGTGTCCAACTTGTATATATCAAAAATATAATTGTGTAAAATTTCTTTTGGAACTACAATTTCTTTTTTTTCAATAATATTGGGAATATCTTCTAGTATTTCTTCAGACTGAAAAAGAGTTGGATTCCATAGAATTAGAGTGAAATATTTATAATCATGTTTATCCATAATTTCTAATAATTTATCAAATCTTTCATTACAAAATCTTATATCACAATTACCATTATCATGTATAAGAGGATATGTATAAAAACCTTCTAAATCAACGTTATAAATTTTATTAGTGTCCAAACAATATATCAAGTTATGTAACGCCCAATCTCCACTTAGTTTATTTGTTTTTACATAATTGTTTAACTTATTTTTCATGTCTTGAATAGTTCTTTTTAAATTAGATAATATAGTATAATCTATTCTAGAATTTAAATTGATATCATATAATCGTATACTATTTTTAATAAATGAAGAATAATAACTACCATCATCTTCTATATAAATTTTTTCTGGCTCAAATATGTATTCTGATAAAATAGAATTATTTTTAATACCATATATAATTTTTTTGTAGTCTTCTATATTGATAATATTAATTATACTATTTTTTTTTATTTTTTTATATAATATATTATTCTCTGTGTTGATAAATATGTCAAATACACCATCACCTGGTGATTTTAATGGAAATTTTGTAAACTTTAGGTTTGAATAATCATTATCTTGAGGTAATAACTTATATATTTCCCAGTTTATATCAGAATATTTACTCATAGGTCTATAGCAATGATAATCAGTATAATTACCAGCAGATATGTTTTTTATTATATTAAGATGTGAAATGACATTAGTATTTTTATCTAATCGGTTAAATCCTGTTTGTATTTCATTAAGACGAACAAAATTATTAGTTTTATTATTCCATTCAATAACTTTATTATATAAAGTTTCTTGAGCAATAGACCAACCTATATTTCCGTGTCCCTCTTTAATAATATTTTTATTACTTATATTTTTGATATAATTTACAATATCATCTAAGCAATTAATTTTAAAAATATCTTTCCATATTTCGGGAGTTGCAACATTATAACACATAGCTATTTGTTTGTACTCAAAACAAATTTTATCTCGATAATAAATAAACTTAGTATTATCATATTCTATTATATTTTTAGTATAATAGGTTTTATTCATAGGCAACATATCAATATCAGTTATAAAAACTCCATTTTTATAGTTAAGGATACATGGGTATAATAACCTAATAAATTGTGATGTAAAACTTGTTAATACGTTATCAATTGGTTCAAATATTATTATATTATTTTTATATAACAATAAATCCTCTGGAATATTTTTAGCGATTAGTATAATTTTGATATCTACATCTGGATATAATTTATTCCAAGTTTTAATAAAAATAGGAACAAAATCTAAATATAATCTATTATCATTTACACTTGTTAATACACAATCTAATTTCATTATATTACATATATAAATATATAAAATTCAAATTTAATCCGTATAATTTTTTTATTTTGAGTTTTTATTGATGATTGCTCTTTTACATAAAATAAATATTAAAGAATTGTACAACATTGATTATTTTTTTTTAATAATTCCTGTCTTGTTTTAAGATTAACTACTGGACAATTAATAGATTTTACCCCCTCTGGTAATTCATTATCTATCATTATTTTATTTATAAGATTTACTGCTTGATTATTAAAAATATCATCAATAACTTCATGTTCTTTTGCTGTAGTTTCATAATAGGGAATATTTTTTTTTATATATTTAATAAAATTAGTAACTTCTTTTTCTTCAACTTGTCTTTTATCTTTGAGGTCATTTTTATTTCCGATTATTACTATACTTACATCATCAGAACATTTATTCATTATATCATTATACCATTCTTTCATATTTTCAAAAGTATGTTTTTTAGTAATATCGAATACTAAAAGAGCTACTGCCGCACCTTTATAATAGGATTGCGTGATTGAACGAAAAGTTTCTTGTCCCGCTGTATCCCATATTTGTATTTTAACATTATGTAGATCATTATTCTTATCTTTAATTCGTACTATCTTAGCCGCAAATTCAACACCTATAGTTAATTCATGAACAGAAATAAAAACCCTATTTATAAATTGATTTAAAAGTGAACTCTTACCAACACCACTATCACCTACTATAATAAATTTCATTAGATATGAATAGCTCATTATTATAACTATATAATTTATTTTATTTTATATAATTTAATATTCGGTAAATTAACATTTATAAAGAGATTTTACTATTTCATAAACGATAGTACTATCTAATATATAATCTATTAATAGTATATTAGGGAATATAGGGCATTTATTTTTAAAACTTTCTTGTTTTTTAATCCATTCTAAAAATATATTATTAATATTTTTTTCAAGTTTATAAAGTGTATTATTAGTAAAATATCCTTCTAAAATAGTATTAATATCTGGTGTTAACGTCCATGACATTTTTAATAAATTTGTATATGTATTTTTTTTCCACTCATCTAAAATATTATTGTTATATTGAATCATACTATCTATATTAGGTGTATTTGCCCATGTATTTAATAAAAAATTATTAGAAATAAAAATATAAGATGACGTTACTATTATTAGTCGTTGACCAAGTCCTATAAGTTCTCCTATAGTTTCATTTTTATATATTTTATTTTTATATGTAAATGTGCTTAAATTATCATTAATTGTTTTATTTAAAATCTCTATATTTTTATCTGTTTCGTTATAGATATGAGATAATTCTATAATGACGATTTCCCCTTGATTTATTATTAAAAATTCCTCTATTTGTTTTAAAATTGTAATTAAAGGTAAACCTATTATAAAATTATGATGTATATACCATGTATCATTATAAAAACATATTCGTAAATCAAGATATCTTATTCCAAGATTAAGTTGCTGAGTTATATTAACTAATTGTGTTTGTGTCCACCCTTTAACAAGTTTATCTATGGGTATACCTAAATACTTTGCTAAATTAATCAGGACTTGATATTCAAGAGGTATATCTATAAATTTATTACCAGTTATATTATAAGAACCACTATCATGTGTTCCTGGAAGACTAATTTCATATAAATTTCGATTATATAGTACATTTTTATTATCAAGCATCCATGATGAACTATTTAATAATAATAAAGACACTATAGCACTCATTTTAATTTATTAATAATCTGTTTTTAGATAATTATTTTTGTATTAATCATAGTATTACTATGTAGATTTCTAGACTGAGATAGTATAGACTTCTTCATTCCATCTATTATTTTTTTTATCAAATGTTGTAAAATGAAGATGGGGGTAGTATTTTTCTCCCTCTGTAATATAAGGAATAGGTTCTTCTATATAGATAATAGCTTGCCCATTTTTATCTAATTTTGTGATTCCACTATTACAGTAATTACCATAAGCATATTTTGGATGACATTCCGGTTCACAATTATTCTTATTATTAGTAATATTTTTCATTTTTTTGCTCTCAGTTGCCCAATAAAATATAAGACTGTTTTTAAGTTCTTTTATATCTATATCTACTCTAACTATATTTTCAATTTTAGGCATATAGTATTCAGGTATTATAGAGGCTTGTTTTTCAGATATTTTAACCCAGTCTGGTATATCACTGTTTGTTGAATAATCAATTCCATATTTTGTTTTATTACACGAAACACATTTTTTATCAACCATTTAGTATATTCTAATATTATTTTAATTTAAAAGTGTTATTTTAATTTTATTTATCATTAAAAATAAAAGATAAATTTGATCATATTATTATCTTTTTAAGGTACTTAAAAAAAATGTTTTTAAGAAATTCAGCTAACAAAAATTTTAGAATCATCTGGTATGATATTGAAACAACTGGATTTAATATTTTCAAAAATTCTATTATAGAAATTGCGGCAGTTGATAATTTGGGGAATGAGTTTCAAACATTAATTAGTTATGATAAACCTCTCCCTAAAAAAATAGTTGAAATAACAAAAATTACTAATGATATGTTAAAAGATAAACCTGATATAACAAGTGCTTTACATAGTTTTGTTAATTTCATCAAATTACCCGAGGAAGCCCATAAATCTGTATATATGATAGGACATAATAGTAATAGTTTCGATCTACCCTTTATTAAAGCACAATGTGCTAAATACGAAGTCAAATTTCCAAAAATATATAGTATTGATTCTATGAGATTATCACAATATGTACTTGATGACCAATATTCACATAGTCTTGCGGCATTATGTGAGCTTTTTGGTATAGTAAATACGAATGCTCATAGAGCGATGAGTGATGTTTACACTACACAAAATATATTTAATAATCTATGTTTACTTTTTAAAAAGAAAACTAAAAAATGTAGTATGAATCTTATATATTATACTACATCCTTTTAACTAAAAAGACTTTTTATAAATGAAAAGGCACTTGTTCGTTTTTTTTCTCTTTCATAGGCTAATAATAAAACCTGATATTTATGATTTATCATATTAATATCATCTTCTTTTGAATTAAGTTCTAAATAGAGGTTATGCATTTTACCCCCTATTTCTTCTAGATTTTTTTCTTCTAATAATTTATTGTCTTCTTCTGTTAAGATTACGGTATCGTTTTTAAGATAGTTTTCATCTATAACACCTTTCTTTTTGGGTTTTTCGATTTTTACATAATCTTTTTCAGTATTTACTATTCTTTCTGGTTTATTATTGTCAATTTCCTCATTATTTGATAATTTAGATTTATTTATAATATTTAAAAGTTCCTCAATTTTTTGTTGTTGTTGAGATATGAGAGATTCTTTTTCAGTTATTATATTTTCTTTTTCGCCTACTATATTTTTCAAGGTTTTTACATTTTTTCTTTCTTTAATTCGTCTTGATAATAATATACGTCTTATCCAAAAGACTATTTTATTAGAATAATATAAATGTTTTTTAGATAATCTATATTTTTTTTGGATAAATATATTTTGAAAATATATAGTTAAAAAAGAAACGGATTTTTTTGTATTAATAAAATGGTTATTACAAATTGTTTTTCTGGTAAATCTATTTATTATTTCTAAAGCATTTTTCTTCTTAATACTATTATATTTATTTATAGCTAATATTCGTTTAATATTATTTTGTATAATACATGTAGATGATAAAATATTAATATAATTTTTATTTATGTTACCTCTTTTTACATATTTTTGTAATTCTATTATTATTTTATTTCTATATTTATTATTTGTTTTACTATATTTATCATAAAAGTCTTTTTTCAAAAACACTTTGTTTATTCCTATTTGATAGTCTTTTTTGTCTTTTTCATTATTTTGTAAAAAATCTATGATATTAGTTTCATTAAAATAATTAAAATATCGAAATTCAGAAATTAAATCTTCTTTATATTTTTTAACTGGATATCCTGCTAATACTATTTTAATACCTTCTATTATTCCACTATATAATAATTGAATGTATACTTTTTTTTGGTTAAAATTATCTGGAGTATTTTTATCATTTGGTTTAATACATCTAATAAAATAACAACTGTTTTTATCCAATTCATTTTTTAATAAGTTAAGTTGATTTACAAAATATTGTAGATTTGTTTTAATTTTTTTTGATTTACTTTTGATTCTGTTTTTTTCAATATAATTGTCAATAGTGTATTCTACGTTACCTGTATAGTGTTTAATTTTAAATATATTATCTCGTCTTTTACCGTCCTCTATGCTTAATAAATTTCCTGAAAGATGTTTACTAATACTTGTGAAAATATTATCATTTGTTCCAGATCCCAATATTGATTGTTCATTTATAATTGAGAAGACAGACAATTTGTCTGAAAAAAGATTAATAATATCATCATTATTTTTAAAATCTATTTTAGTCCAGTCTATATTTTCTTTTTCATACTCTTTTTGTTCATTTTTAAAAATATATTCATTATAGATTTGTTGTAATACTTCGTTAGTATAGTTAATACATAATTGTTCATAGCTATTATTTTCAAATATTTCAAAACCAAATATATCTAAAATACTAAGATATTTTTCAGATTTATCTCCCAAATTACTATTTATTTTAGAAATAATATAATTAAAAAGTTCTTCATAAAGGTCTTCACTATACGATTTAACTTGAATTTTAATATCATCTATTTCTAAGTTTTTAGTTATTTCTTCTCCTGATATGACAAATTTTTTTGTAGTAAGTTTGTTAAATATATCCTCATAGTTTATATCTAATATTTTTAATAAATTTTTATTATTATCCAATATATCTATAAGAGAATTCTTATTTTCTACATTTAATAGTTCAAGTATTAACTTTAGTTTATAAAACATGTTATCTATTTCTCCTTGACTAAAATCAAAACTATTTAAAATTTTAATTAATAATTCATAATCTAAAAATTCATCAATAATATAACTATAGTTTGAATTATAGAGTGTTTTATAATTTTTTATATTTTTAAAACCATATTTTTTAACAATAGATTCATTATTACATACTAAATAAAAAATATGATATGTTTTTTCATTAGAATTGATTATAGAAATTCTGGATTTTTCTAATAAATAATTTTCTATATCACCTCCTACAATTTTACTATTTTTAATATATAACTTAATAAATTTACCAAATCTGCTAGAATTATCATTACGAATAGTTTTTGCATTTCCAAATAATTCTATTAAATAATTAGAAGATATGATCTTATCACTTAATAAAGCATTTTCTGAATATCTATTACATAAATATTTTAATATGTATTTTGTATTTTCAGTTTTTCCTGAACCTGATTCTCCAGATACAAGAATAGATTGATTTTTTTGATAAATATTACGGAAAGCTATTTCCGCTAAAGAATAAACATGTGGAGTATCAATATCAAGTCTATTTTCAAGATCATAAATATCTATTTTTTTGAATGGATTTATAGATATTACTATATTACCATTAAAAGTATATATCCTATTTGTATTGTATTTTTTTTCTAAAACATTCATTATAGAAGGTATGTTAACATAAGTCAAATCTACAAGATTATCTATATTTTCATTATCATTTTCACTATAATAATCATATTTTTCTTTATCATTTATTTCCCCTAACATAAACATATTAGATGAATTTATATCTTTATTGGTATACCATACAAGATCATTATCCATATTAGTTATAATTTCTATAGATATAATTTTTACCTAAAAGTATTATATTTTAATATAGTAAATGAATTATATACTTCCATTTACTAAATATTGCAAAAATTTCATATGGAATATATTTCATTCTTTAATTAATTATTTTTTTTATATTCATGTAAAGGGACAGCATAATATAAATCATAATTGCTATCTTTTTATTAACAATATAGGTCGTAAAAATAAAGTATTAATCAATTATATTAATTATAGTAATACTCAATTTTTTAAAAATATGGAAATAAAAAATATAAAATTAGAATTAAATAGTAATCGTAAAATACCAATTATTTATATTAAAGATATATCTATTTCTCCTAAAATATTTAGATTAAATAAAATAGTTAATGTTTTTAGACTATGGTCAAATTCATCTAAGAATACTCAATCTAACATATACTTTTTTGAGGAGATATATAATGAACTTATTAAATATATATTTTTCAAATCAAGTAATTTAGAAATTAATTATAATAATTTTAGATTTTTGATAAAAAGTATAATAATTACAAAAAATAATGGTAAAATACGGATTTTTATTAAAAAACTTAAAATAATAACTAAAGAAAGATATATAACAAAACTATTAAATCTAAAAATAAGTTATGATTTAAATACGGATAATATTAATATATATTGTAAAGACTCTTTAATCTATATAGATTCTGAATTTATACGTAATAATACATATGGAGAATTAATAAAGATATTAGATGACTTTTCTAGTACTGAGAGTTCTAAACTACCTAATATATATTTTAATAATGTAAAAATAATAATTAATATACAGAACTACGTGAATATAAATATTAAGGATTTTTGTTTTGAAAATAATATTGCTAAATTGAATGCTAACGTGAAACTATGGAAAAAAGAGGTTATATGGATTAATCGCTTATTATATAATAATAATAGTGAAATATGTTTAATAGATAGTATTCGGTTACGATTATTTAATTCAACAGCTGATAAATTATATAAATCATTTAGACCTATAATAAAAAAATATTTTTTCAAAAAAATTAAAAAAATACAAAAATTAAGGTTAGAAAAATATAAAAAACCGGATATTAATACTAACTATTGTAATAATTTAATAGAATCAGTAATAACCAGCCCAAAGTATATAAAAGATGGTTCAATTAATTATTCCTATATGTCTGAAAATGAATATGGTATTTATAATGAATTTCTGATTATAAAAGAATTTAAGGTTAATTTTGAACCTCAAAAAGGTAACTTTGAATTTGATTATTTTAAATATTCTAAAAATGAAAGTGGTTGGAGTATTTCATCTAAAAAATGGCTATTTTATAATAAAAATATAAGGTATTTAGATACTTTAGATATAAGAGATATAATAAAGGTAGAGTTTAAAAATAATTCTATGTATATTCATACCTATAAATTATATCTTAATCTTGATATTGAACAATATAGTAAAACTTTTTCTATGTTTGCTAAATCAATTGATAGAATATTAGATATTTTTACTTTTCAAAAAAATGAGAATAGTTATATATTTGATAAATTTTACATGTGTTCATTTAGGACAATTTTTAGTTATAGTCCCAGTACAATTGATTTCACAAATTTATTTACAGGTAATTATAATGAACTATTAAATCTTTTGGATTTGACTGACATGGATATAATTTTAAAAGATAATACTATATCATATCCTCGTGATTTTCAATTTATATTACATTATTTAATAAAAAATATAATAGAAGATGTAATAGATAATAATTTTGAAACAGTAATAAAAAAGACTCCTGTAGCATTATCATATAAATTTAAGAATGCTTTGTTAAAAGTTCCAAAATATGCTTCAAAAGTATATAATACGATCAATCATAATATATAAATATTACCTATTATTTATATATTAGATTTTATGTAAATCTTGTCTCAATGATTATGCGAATCCCATAGGGTTGGGTTTGGAGTGAAGTGCTTGTATTTCTTTAGGTTGATTTTGTAATACTCTTTCTAATAATTGTATTGTGAGTGGTTGTGGTACATAAAATTCGTCACCGGTTCTTATGTGTTTATTATAAAATCTAACTGAATCATAAATTGGTTTTCTTACTTGCTCTCCATTTTGTGATATAAAGTTTTGAATATGATATTGTTCAAGAAGGGCACTTTTACATTCATCAATATTACATATTTGTTTCCCTTTTAACTTACATCCTGATTTGTCTTTTTCACAATCTTCTCTTCTTGTAGTAGAATAACCTGTTTTAGCAGTTTTTTTGAGTACATATCTGTTAACTGCGGCTTTAGTATGTCCTACTGATAAAGAATAATGTCCTTCTAATTTAAGTAATGTGTATCTTTTACTACCATATTCACTAAATGTCTTAAAATGATACATGAATAATACTTCTTTTGGATCTTCAAGTCCCTTATCGTTACAGTGGGTTCCATTTCTACATTCTTTATCACAAGCATATACTATGGCTGGTTTGAGTTTATGTTCATATTGATAAAACTTTTCTAAATTGTCTTTTTTATCTCTTTTAGTAATCCAACGACTTTCTTTATTTTTTGATATTTCTAATGTAGCCTCTATAGCTTTCTTAAATCTTGCCTGAGAGTGAGTAGTCTTCCACCATGAATGTCCAAAATTACATCCGGTATGTTTAAGAAGATTAAATACATCACCGTGTTGATCTTCAAAAACAAATGTTCCTCTTAAAAAGCATTTGTCAGATTTATTATGTATATCTTGGGGTATTAATATATCACTGTCATATAGTGTATATATAAAATCTCTAATAGGGCAATTATTATGATTGCGACCTCCTAATTGACTAATATAGTTATTTAGGATATTTTTTCCTAATTTTGAGTTTATGTTGACTTTTCTATTTGTGATCGGATTTCTTATATAATTGAATTCCATATAATATATATTTACATATTATTTCAAATCTAAATGTACTCATATTTTGTGATTTATTTTTTTTAATATTTTATTAAATCAAAAAATTTGATTTTTTAATTAACATTAAAATATAATAAGAAAACGCAATAAATGATTTCCTGGTTTCCTGATAAAAGCTCTCGTGTCGAGGAACTAAAAGATGAGATATTATATACTCTTAAAGATACAAATAATTGGATAAACTTAAAGGGTATACTAACAACAGTTACATTTGATTTTGAGGATCATACACTAAACGATAATATTGGATATGAGTTAAGGTTGTTAACACATAACCAAAAACATGATACCATGTTTGTTCTACACACAGTACGTGAAACAGATCATCATTGGAGAGAAAACACGTACAAAATAATATTGTTAGAAAAAATGCTGGAATATGTAAAAAATAAACCATTTAATATCCTAAGTTATACTGTGATCTGGTATAAAAACACATGCCCAAATGATATTATTAAGTCCTATTTCTATGGATACAATATATTAGATGTGTGTGCAAAGTTCTATTATGATAAATATGAATTAGATTACATGATTACATCTATATCACAAAATCCTGGTGTGAACGCTTCAGAATACCAAAAAAATAGATTCATACAGTTAGAGTTAGAAAAAGAACCCACAAAATCGCATGCGCGCCGGTTGCTCTGAGGTTTAGATGTATTCAAAGTTTGTTTTTTCAGTTCTAAACATGTTTACACGTGAATTATTGACTGGATAATTTATAGGTGGACTTCTTGGAACCTTTTCAAAATTATTAACCGCACATTTTTCACTAAATTGTTGATGAATATGACATAATTCAAACCCTCTTTCTCCACATTTACATTTACTTACTGGTAGATTATTATTACTACATTGTTTATAAGAGGGGACAGGGCAATGTTCATAATTACTGTTATAACACGTATCACCTCTAATTGTATTAATAATACAATTATTTTTAGGTTTTGTTTTCACTAATATTAATTTTTTTTTAGGTAAAGATACCTTAATTTTATTTTTTACAATTGGTAAATTAATAATTATAATACTTATTATTAATAACACTATAAAAATTCTTATCATATAAAATAAACTTAGATTTTATTTAAAATTTATTATTTATCATTATAAATATATATTATAATTCAATAAAACTGTATTTTAAGGATGATGATTAGGTAATAAATATAAGTATTAAATATAAACATTTAAAATATATAAAGAATTAAATATTTAAAACTTTAATTCTTAATATATATAATATTACAATGAAAGTACAGAAAAGAAATGGTAGTGTAGAAGAAGTATCATTTGATAAGGTAATTAAAAGACTAAAATATCTTTGTGAAATAAAACCTAAATTAGAAAGTATTGATGTAACTGAAATCGCACAAAAGGTTTGCTCCCGAATATATAATGGTGTTAAAACTACTGAATTAGATGAATTAGCTGCTGAACAATGTACCGAAAAAAGTACAAATCATATAGAATATTCTCAATTAGCATCACGTATAATTATTTCAAATAATCAAAAATGCACATCTCCATCATTTTCTGAAACTATTTATATTCTTTTTAATAATAAAGATAAACATAATAAACCCAGTCCTCTTATCTCTAAAAAAGTATATGATTTTGTAATAAAAAATAAAAATAAATTAAATAATTATATTGATTATTCAAGAGACTTTAATTTTGATTATTTTGGTTTTAAAACTCTGGAAAAAGCTTATCTAATGAGAATTAAAGGAGTGGTTATAGAGCGTATTCAACATTTAATAATGAGAGTTTCAATAGGTATACATTCTGAAAATCTAAAAGAAGCATTAGAAACCTACGATATGATATCAAGTAAATATTTTACACATGCTACTCCTACACTATTTCATAGTGGAACACCTCGACCCCAGTTATTAAGTTGTTTTTTGTTAGGTATGGATGATAGTGTTCATGGTATGTATAAAGCAATAGCTGATTGTGCTCAAATATCAAAATGGGCTGGAGGTATAGGAATACATATTCATGATATTAGGGGTGAAAATGCGGTAATTCGTAGTACAAATGGTAAATCAAATGGAATAATGCCTATGCTAAAAGTATTTAATGAGGTTGCTCGTCATATAAATCAGAGTGGAAAAAGAAATGGTTCATTTGCCATATATTTAGAACCACATCATCCAGATATACTTAAATTTTTGGAGGGTAGAAAAAATCATGGAGATGAGAATATGAGAGCAAGGGATTTATTTTATGCTCTTTGGGTTTCGGATTTATTTATGAAAAGGGTAAAAAATAGAGAAATGTGGTCATTATTTTGTCCGGATAAATGTAGAGGATTAACAAATACATATGGTGAAGAATATGAAAAGTTGTATCTTAAATATGAAAGTGATCCTGAAAATATAGTTAAACAATTTCCAGCTATTCAAATTTGGAAGGAAATACTAATATCACAAATAGAAACAGGAACGCCATATATTTGTTTTAAGGATGCTTCTAATTTAAAATCAAATCAACAAAATCTAGGAACTATACGTTCTAGTAATTTATGTACGGAAATTATTGAATATTCAGATCACAAAGAATATGCATGTTGTACGCTTGCTTCTATATCATTACCTTCATTTGTAGAACCTTTTGATTTATCTACAATAAATAAGATAGATATTTATACTAAATCAGATTGTAAATTTTGTAGATATGCGAAAACCTTTTTAGATTCATATAAATTAGAATATACCGAACATAATCTAGATAATGAGAAAGATAGAAAAGGGTTTTTTAATAAATTAAATACGGTTTGTGATGGAGATACTTGTAAAATATTGGAAGGTGATTCAGCATTTAAGACTGTCCCTCAAATATACATAAATGACGAACATATAGGGGGATTTAATGAATTATATAAACATTTTAAACCTACATATAGATTTGATAAATTAATGAGTGCTACTAAAGTTGTTACTAATAATTTAGATAAAATAGTAGATATAAATTTTTATCCTGTTGAAGAAACCAAAATATCTAATACTAAACATAGACCATTAGGAATAGGAGTACAAGGATTAGCAGATGTTTATGCTTTATTTAAATATTCTTTTGATAGTGAAGAGGCAAAACAACTTAATAAGGAGATATTTGCATGTATATATTATGCGGCATGTGAAAAAAGTATGTCAATTTCTAAATGTAGAACACAAGCAATTGATAAATGGTTATCGAATATTGATCAATTAAAAGATGAAGATGGAAATAAATTTAACTATCCAGATATGCTACCTGAATATTATGACCCTGAGTTTAAATTTTTTAATCAAGCGGATACTGATTTTTATCATAAGTATAAACTTTTAAGAAAAGAATTACAGAGAGAAACTCATAGAGGTTCATATTCTTCATTTATTGGCTCTCCTATATCTAAAGGTCTTTTTCAATTTAATCTATGGGACATAGAACCTATATGTAAAATAGGTGATATAAAATTAAATTGGAATAATTTAAAGAAAAATATTATGCAATGGGGTATGAGAAATTCACTCCTATTGGCTCCTATGCCTACCGCATCTACAAGTCAAATTTTAGGAAATAATGAATGTATTGAACCTTTTACATCAAATATATATTCAAGAGGAACTCTTGCTGGACAATTTTTAGTAATTAATAAATATTTACAAGATGACCTTATACGTATCAAACTATGGAGTAAGGAAGTTAAAAATAAGATTATAGTTGATAATGGGTCAGTTAAAAATATTGATATACCTAATGTTATAAAAGAAACATTTAAGATATCTTGGGATTTATCTATGAAAGCATTAATTGACCAAGCCTCTGATAGAGGAGCATATATATGTCAATCCCAAAGTCTAAATTTATGGTTAGAAAATCCAGACTTTAGTAAACTTTCATCTATGTTATTTTATTCCTGGTATTCAGGACTTAAAACAGGTATATATTATTTAAGACGTAGAGCAAACACAAAAGCACAACAATTCACAATTGAGCCTGATAGAAATGAAGAATGTTTAATGTGTTCAGCTTAATTTTTCAGAAAAAAAAGATTATACATACGTATAGTATATATAATGTTTGATGATTTATATGATCTAAATACGATATCTGGTGCTTTAAGTTACTCTAAACATAGAGGATTTTTTGAGGAAGACGAAGAATATCAACCATATAGACCTTATAATAGAAACGATTATGATAAATATGAAGAAAAGGATGACGACTTAGACTTTTATAATCTATTCCATTCTTACATAAATACAACTGTTCCTAAATCAGAAAATGTATATCCTAAAAATTATTTGGAGGAATCATATAGCGAATTTACATCCTTAATGCCTTATATAAAACCATCTAATGAAATATATAATAATTGTAACGAAAAATCACCTGTTAATGTAAAATTATCTATAAATGATAATAAATATGACCTTACATTTAGTAATATAAAAAAAAGAGACATCTATGGACCGGAAATGTTTAATAAAGAAATGGAAAAAGACTTGTTTGATGAATTAGAATATCATTATAGACAAAGATACTTTATAAAAAATAATTCAAAAGATATAGTTGAAAGTGCATGTCCATTAAATAATAAAATTAACGAAGGTGATATTTTAAAAATACATAGTAAGATATTAAAAGTTATTAAGTATAATTCTTCTAAATTAAGACATGAACTAAAGGAATTAAATACTGGTAAATTTTATGAATTCAATTTATCTAAAGTATCCTTTGATATACTTATTACAAATAAAACAAAAAATCTAATAAAATCATTTGATAAAAATACTTTAAATAAAGCCACTATAAATCATAGTGAAACTGAACATAATACATTAGCAAAATCTGACTTAAGTGTATCAACTATTCATACTGAAATTGAAACAGATACTATAGAACTTATTGATAATTACTTTAAATCTTATGAAAATAATCTTTCTGAATCAGTTTTCAATATTGTTAAAAAAAATAGCCCCAAATATGTAATACACCAAGTAGATGACGAAATTAATAATTTCTCTCCTAAACCTCTTATTAATAATTTTTTTAATCCTGAAAATCTAGAAACTATAGAAGAAAATAATAAAGATGAAACTCTTGTAGATGAAAATGATATAGATAAAACGGAAACATCCTCTAATAAAAATGGTTATGGTTGTGTTGTTATGTAATTTTACATAAATTATCTAAAAATTTATGTGATATTATATTAATGAATACAAAAGAAAACAATGGTTTTAAAAATTTAAATGATCTATTTAAAAATGAAATAAAAGAACCTTTCCATTATAATTTAAATCTTGAATGTGCTAATAATGAAATAATGTTTGAAAATATAAAGCAGATATTTTTAACAGGACTTGTGATACATGTTGGAGATGAAAAAAATAAAAATATTAACTTAGATGAAGTTACTCTCGAAGATGTTGACAAAATATCAAAATATATGTTAAGTATAGGATTAAAAGTAAACTATAAAAAAATTGATTCAGAAGAAAAAGATTCTATTTTTAGAAGATTTTTATATGATATTGAAAATCTAGAGGACCTTGATATACAAGTGACTTTGGATTGGAAAACCAATTTTGTCAACACACTCAAGCTTACTGTTTTATCTAATAATCAAACCACACTTAATAAAATACACGAATTAAGTAAAAAACATTCAGAGGCAAATATCTTCCTTAAATTATTTCCACCTTCAATATTAAAAGATTATGCTATTTTTTTAAACAGACCTAATAATGAAACATATTTATTTTATTTTGATTTTGCTATTCCAGGTGATTACATAACATATTCTGGATGTAAACCTAAAACAGGAAATGGACAAAGTTGGCAAAATTAACTCTTATAGTTTATAGCTACTAGACCCGATACTATTAAAATAATACCTAACATTTGGGTTTTAGATATATTTTCATTATATAAAAAATATCCTAATAATAAAGTAAATATAATAATACATGGTTGAACATGTGGAATAACATATGAAGCATTATTATCCTTTAATAATCTTATTAATAATATTGTTGCTAAAACAGTCGTTATAGCACCTATGATACTTACTCCTACTTCTTTATTTGTAAGATTTTTAATTGAGCTAACATCATATTTTTTTGTATATAGCAAATAGACAAGATATATTACTACAAGGAAAGAACATAATCCGTGGTTATATATCATATATTCACTAGATGACATTTTTGATGCTATTTGTTTTTTTAAAAAAGGATTTACAGTCCAACATAAAACAAGCAAAATTAAGAATATATACGTGGTATTCATTTATATAAATAGAGATTATTAATATAAATTAATACAATTTTAATATGTATTTATTTATTTACATTTAGCGTAGTGACTTACCAATTATTTTTGAAATTTGTAATCTATTTAATACATAAAATATAATGCTCAAAACAATAAAAGGTACTACCCAATTTTTAAAATTAAAATAATCATCTTTTAAAACCTGCCAGAAAGTTTTTCCATAGATTATTGAATTTTCTCTTCGTGTAACATCACCTTCTTTACACTTAACAACATTAATTAAACATTTTTTTGGTGTTCCATCAGCTGGACTAACACATCCTTTTTCTTTATTAACCGCACGTTCCTCCTCTGTAGTTTTTTTACATTTAGCCCTAAATTGTTCATAAAATTCTTGTACTTCCTCAAATGAGGGTACGGTATCTCCAGTAATACCTAATTTATAATTAACTTTATTATGGATTTTATATAACCAAAAACACAAATCTTTTCGTGAATTAAGATAATCATCAATAGGTGTTTCTTTAATAAAATCTTTATAGGATTCTCTACAATATTTACATGGTAAAACATTTCCAATTGAATTAAAAAAACGTTTATAATGTTCTTTTTTATAAGCATGGTCAAAATTGGTATCATTTATGGCATAAGGATATCCAAATGTAACACAATGGAGAAATAACCATCCTGTTGGACCCCATACCTTAGTCATCATTCCATTATCTACATTTGGATCTACACATCTTTTATCACAATTGCTTCCATGAGTTTTACATATAAGTTTATTTTTCATTTATTATATACAAAGTTTATTTATTATTGTTATAATATTTAATTTTGGTTTATATTGGCTGTTTTAACTATATCTTCCTGATTATTTAAAATCATTATTTCCGTTTCTTTAGATATTTTACTTATAGTGTCTTTATTCTCTTCTTGAATATTTTCGATAACATTTTTCCATTTTTTACTTTTATTTTCGTCATATTTAAAAATAATAGTATTATACGCACTATTCGTCATTTGGTCAATCGTTTCTTTTTTGTCTTTAAGTTCCCATGATTCCCCATTATATATCTTAGTTAATGCTTTTTTTCTATTAGGTATACATACATTCCAGTTTTCTTTATGTTCAGGGTTAAAATGTATACATTTTAACAGATTAGGAATAATATTAACTGCACCACTTTTATCTATAAGACTTTTAATCCTATTTTCATCTATATATTCTTTATTCTCCTGTCCAAAGGCATTAATATTAAAATTAATAGTATTGTTTGTTACATTTCCTATCCTTGGTAAAAGTGTATCTATTTGTTTTTTTAGTTCATTAATTATAATATCTTTATTTTCTATCTCTTTTTCTTTAAATGCGATCTTTTCTGCTACTTTTTCAGCTACAACCTCCTGTAATTCTTGCTTAGAAAAACTCTCTCTTTTATTACATATTTTTTCATGACGCCATTTATGCTGTCTACACTTGAATTTTTTTTCACAATATACACAATTATGGTTACTAAGAGTTTCAAGGGTTACGCTAGGGTTACGTAGGGTTACGCTAGGGTTACGCAGGGTTACGCTTTTTTCTGATTTAGGGTTACAAAGGGTTACGCTTTTTTCTGATTTAGGGTTACATAGGGTTACGCTCGGGTTTTTCTCACCTAAAACCTCCAGATAACATTCGTCTATATTTTTATCAGAGGAGATAGCAGAGCATAGTTTTTTTCTCTTAAAATGCTTTCTTATATCTCCTTTTTGATTACTAAAATATCCACATCTAGGACATTTGTAAACCATATTTAATTAATATGTATAAATAAATAAATCTTTAAGTATAAAAATAAAAACTCTTAAGAAATTTTCTTAAGAAATTTTTAAGAAAAATAAATTCTTAAGTAAGAAATTCACTAACATTAAAGGTTAACTCTTAAGAATACGTTTAAGAGTTTTTAGGAGGATATTTTAAGAAAATTTCTTAAGAGAAAATTGAGGGAGGGGGGGGCACCCCTATTTTTTCGCCAAAAGTATTCTGAGATTAAAAAACTTTTTTGATTTTTGAGGGGGGGTGATCAACTTTTCCCCTTACTGACGCCAGGAGCATTTTTTCGAAAAAAAATTTTAGTCATTACTATTTTGATAATGAAAAAAAAACTTTTCAACACGTTTTTTTCAGTTATTTAAATTTAAAATATAAAAAAGTATAAATTAATATAGATAGACTCATGTATACTAAAAATTAAGTGCTAGATGAAGCTGATTTGTTAATATTTTTCATAGGATATTCATTTTCATAACAAAGGTAAGTAATATTTAGAGGAGTTGTTCTGCCAAGTCTTTGAGCTCTTCCAACAACCTGTTTTTCTAGATCTTTTGACATTCTATGATAAATTAGAATATCATCAGTAAATTGAAGGTTAAGACCAGCACCAAAATGTTGGGCATTAAGAAGTAATACTTGGAAGTTTCCCTCTTTAAATTCTCTAATAATATTGCTAATTCGATAACCCGAACCATTTAGTTGAGAATATTTAATTTCATTTTCTTTGAACGCCTTTTCTATATGTTTAAAAGTAAATTCTGAAAATACTAATGTTCTTTTTGTAGGATTAGCTTTTATGTTATTAATTAAAACATCCATTTTTTCTGGAAGTTCTTTTGTAGTATTTTTCTTCGATGTTTTACTCGCATCAACTATAATATGTACTTTGTCAATATTAACAACAGCTCTACACATAGGACACTCTTTTTTACTATTTGTAGAAATAGCCATACCCAAACACGTCAAACAGAAAACATTTTGACAACATCTTGTAAGACATGGGTTAGTGACAGTCATACTACAAATAGGACATTGCTTATCCTTACATCCACTAACTCTTTCCTCAATTCCCTTAATTTTTGATAGAGTATCGTTTAGTTTAGCTTGTAGATTTTCAATCGAACCTTCAACAGAATTAACTAAACCTTTACAATGGTTATATTGTGCTTTAAGAGTTTCTAGTTCTTTCTTAGTATCATCATCAACATTGTTGGGATTTCCTACGACGTTTCCAACGATTAGTTTAAAAGCATCCAGAGTTTCTTTACTTGAATCAAGGTCATTATTACGGCTTAAAAGAAGCTGTTTTTTATTATCTAGTTCAGTATTTAATGTATCTCTTAGTTTATATAATTTACTATTAACAAGTTGTAGAATATTACTTTCGGTTTGTCCATTTCCACCAAGCATTTCAATAGCCGTTTCAGTATCACCGGCATTAAGCGCAGATAGTACTTCTGAATTTACTGCCGATGATACAGCCAATAATTCAGGCGGAGTAAAACAAGCCTTGTATTTCATAGAAGGTTTAGGAATACTAATTGAATCATTTACAAAATTAAGATTATTTCTAATAAGAGTTTTAAAAATTCTACAAGAATTACAACTAGTACTATGATATGATGAGCTTAAATCAATAGCATTTATAAGTGCGTTTTTAAGATGTCCTGTTCCAGATATACCTTCAGATATAATACTTGTTTGACCAGTATTATATTCTTTTTTGCCTTTAGGATAAAGAATATTATTAATAGAAGAGGTTATAAACCATGTGTATTTTCCATATACGGC
>Ga0208624_1000271_pt1 | contig 26985 bp, 25 predicted proteins | sample Knorr_S23_td_DCM_FD_185607 | JGI IMG/M metagenome (GOLD analysis project Ga0208624, IMG submission 185607) | Marine microbial communities from Southern Atlantic Ocean transect - Knorr_S23_td_DCM_ad_71m_LV_A (SPAdes) (version 2) | ecosystem: Environmental > Aquatic > Marine > Oceanic | place... | reverse complement strand
ATTCTATGGTGAATCCGGCGGGCAAGTTGGGGACTCAGGACTCATCGAAAACGACAACGGTACATTTATCGTTGAAGACACTCAAAAAGATGGTGACCTGTTCCTTCACTATGGCTATCTGAAATCCGGAACGCTCACTTCCGGAGAAACCGTTCAAACAAAAATCGATACGAAGCGTCGAGATGGTATTCGACGTGCTCACTCGGCTACTCACATCCTGCACCATGCTCTACAAAACACTCTTGGCTCGCACGCACAGCAACAAGGTTCTAAAGTAGATGAGGATTGGCTGCGGTTTGATTTTACCAACATGGAACCTGTTTCGGATGAACAGCTAAAGGACATCGAACAACAAGTTCAGACGTTAGTCCAATCCGAGCATCCCATCCAATGGGAAATACTGCCACTGGCCGATGCTCGATCCAAAGGCGCAATGATGCTCTTCGGTGAAAAGTATCCCGATCCCGTCCGCATGGTCTCAATGGGAGAGTTTTCCCGGGAACTTTGTGGTGGTACGCACTTAAACTCCACCAGCGATGTTGGTGATTTCCAAATTACGTCCGAAGAAGGCGTAGCTGCAGGCACTCGGCGAATCATCGCACTGACAGGTGCGAAGGCTACGGATTATATCTCTGAAATCGAGTCACTGTTCTCAAGTACAACAGACGCACTGGCCGCACCAGATGGTAATCTAACCGCCGCCGTCGACGAATTAACCGGACAAATACGAGAACTCAAAAAACAACTCTCCAGCGGTAATACGGATACCATCGCTGCCGAGCCGTCAGTGGTTGCTGATGACGTATCGTTGACTTACGTAGAAAAACGATCACAAATTCGAGCCGCTGCCAGATTACTCAATGTTGCTAGTTCAGATCTTATTGACCGCATTGACGCATTGAAATCTGAACGAAAAAAACTCATATCGCAACTCGCACAGCTTAAAGAAGCTGGCGATGTTTCTGCAGAAGGACTCTTGGAACAAGCTATTGAAGTCAATGGAGCCATTGTTGTAATCGCCGAAGCAAAAGGAGCCAACTCTGGTCTAATGAGACAGCTTATCGACCAGATCAGAAAGAAAGTCGAACCTTCTGCTGTACTGCTTATGGCAGCACAGGGACCGGAAAAGGTCGTCTTAGTTGCCGGTATTAGCCGAGAGTTAGTCGGACAAGGAGCCAATGCGGGTAATTGGGTTCGCGAAGTCGCGCCAATAGTGGGCGGTGGCGGCGGTGGTAAGCCTGACATGGCTCAGGCCGGTGGTAAAGATGCCAGTCAGATCCCAGCGGCAATCGAAAAGGCACAAAGTATCATTACTGACATGCTGGCCTAGCATCAGCGTTTAATGGCAGTCGTACAAAAAAGCCCCTCTGGAATCATCTTAAAATCCAAAGGGGCTTGATGTCTTTTCTGAATTGAAGCAATTACCAACTCAGATTGAGGCCAAACGCATCGTTATTTACAGCAGTCCCTTCAAGGCATCCAGAGCTGCATCATAATTGGGTTCATCGGTGGCTTCAGCAACCACTTCCGCATATTGCACGACACCATCTGCATCGATGACGAATGCTCCTCGGGCAAGCAATTTGAGTTCTTCAATCAGCATACCCCAGTTATTTCCGAACGATCGATCTTGATAGTCGCTAACGACCTGTAGATTTTCGACGCCTTCGGCTCCGCACCAGCGTCCCTGAGCGAATGGCAAGTCAAGAGATATAGTGACAGCGTTTACGGCATCACCCAGTGCTGCGACTGCTTCGTTGAATTTCTTAGTTTGCGTTTGACAAACACCGGTATCAATCGAAGGAATAACGCTAATCAAACTTGGTTTTCCTTTGAGGCAGTCTGTGCCGAGTGTTTGGAAACCATCTTTGAAATAATGTGCTGTAAATGCAGGGGCAGCTTGCCCAACAGCAACCGCTTCGCCTGCCAGTGTCATGGGGTTACCCTTGAAAGTAATGGCACCGCTTCGTGACATAATCAATGTTCCTTGTGAAGTAAAAACAAGAGTTGAATTTAATTTTCAAATCTCAGTATAGAGCAGAAGTGCTTGGAAGAACATCTAAGCATTTAACCATTTAACCAGTTATCCATTTATCCAGTTATCCATTGAACAACCTTTCATTAGACATTGTCCATTGGGTTAACGGGCAATCGAGCTTCGGCCATCCGACCAATCCGACTGACTAACTAGCCAACTGGTTAAATAGCTAACTGTTTTCCTGCTTCTCTTCGTCGGTCGGCTCAGTAGGTTCTGCGACTTCGTCATCAAGCCCCATTCCTCCTGCGGCGAGGATCAGAGGTTTAAGCTCTTCGGCCACGTCTTTGTTTTCGGTGAGGAAAGTCCGTGCCTTTTCCTTACCTTGTCCCAGATAGACGTCTCCATATTTGAACCAGGATCCGCTGCGAGTGAGAACTCCATGTTTCACGCCCAGATCCAGCAAGTCACCTTCGTAGCTAATTCCATGCGTATGCATCATGTCAAATTCAGCAATGCGAAATGGCGGAGCGACTTTGTTCTTAACGATCTTAGTACGCACTCGCTGTCCAACCACCTGATCGCCATCTTTAAGCTGAGCGATCCGGCGAACATCGATGCGGCAAGAACTGTAAAACTTCAAGGCTCGACCACCCGGTGTCGTTTCCGGACTACCAAACATCACTCCGATTTTTTCACGGATCTGATTGATAAAGATCACGACAGTTTTACTTTTGGCAATCGCACCAGTTAATTTCCGCATTGCCTGACTCATTAAACGAGCCTGAAGACCGACATGGCTATCACCAATTTCTCCCTCCAATTCCTTACGAGGAACCAGAGCGGCGACTGAATCGATAATAATCACGTCAACTGCATTGGATTTCACCAACATCTCGGTAATCTGCATTGCTTCTTCACCATTGTTTGGCTGGCTGACGAGCAACGTATCCAATTCCACGCCCAGCTTCTTACCCCAACTGGGATCAAAAGCATGCTCGGCATCAATGATTGCTGCGATTCCATCCGCCTTTTGAGCCTGAGCAGCAATGTGTAAGGCTAGTGTCGTCTTCCCACTCGATTCCGGACCGTAAATCTCAATAATACGTCCCCGGGGAACACCCTGGCCTCCAAGAGCCATATCCAGAGATAGACTACCTGTGGCAATTCCTTCGATCTTGTGACGCTGATCCGTCCCCAAAGGCATGATCGACCCCTCGCCAAATTGCTTTTCAATCTGTTGAAGAGTGGTTTTTAAGTGGGCATTTCCAGCCATTAAAGCATCTGCCTTTTTAGCAGAGGCTGATTTCTTGGCTTTGGTGCTTTTCGACTTCGCTGTCGGTGTTTTTTTCTTGGCCATATTTCCTGTTGAATCCTTCTTTACAGCAACCATTACTGCACTCCTTTATCGATAACTCGCTATTGTGTTTCAACCGCAATCAAGTATTTTTCCGACAGTCTGGTGTCGAGCCTGCTTATCAAAAGCCATCTCATGTGGACTCAAATTTCTTCGAGTACCTTCGAGTAGCTTCATGTCGTGCTACGTCTCGCCACCACTTGTTTCACTCGACAACCCAAAGGGCTGACATGTCGATATAGTGAACAAAAAACCACATAGTGAACACTTATACACTATATCGACACTGCCCCTGTGGAACAAGAGCTTTTTAGACTCCCGTTGCCGTTTTTCTTCCTACCTGCTTCCAAATGAACATAACGCTTAAAACAAGCAACATTGGATTGCCCCCTGTAAGAATAGTGCTCCTCTCGGACTTACAACTCTGTTTCCCACCAGAAGGAGACGAATAGCCCAAAGCGACAAGACCTTATAGAAGCCAATTCACTTCCAAGTCCTGCTGCATACAACAACTGGTCATTGTTGGTGCGGGGGATGCTTTGAACTATCCCTCCTGGTGATATGATTACTATCGCGTGGAGCAGTGACACGGTTGGTCACAGTGGAGAGAAAAAATAAAAAAAGCTGAGAATGATCATTCTCAGCTCTTCTTATCTCTTGCCAGCTCAATCTCAGATCAGCAATAGACTCAGGAGGTCAGTCTTTGAATTGCATTCGTAATCACTTTCGCAAGTCGTAACAGGCAATTCCACGTTTTAGCCGGATATACATAAAGCCGTCGGAAATGGCCGGCGTCGTACACACTAACGGTCCGTTCCCAAATTCCTTCCGCATGACCAATTCCGCTTCCTTTTGACCTTCAGCCGTTTTCTCCAGTTCATTGATACCAAGCAATTTCCGAAAAGCCGCTTCATCCGCCAACAAACCTTCACGATTAATCTTGGCCTGCATCAATGGCTGATACTTATCCTTGGCAGCAAATGCTAGCAAACCATCAAATGCATAAAACACTTTGTTATCGGCGGCGATCAGCGAAGTATACCGAGGGCGATTCAAATCCAGCATCGTCTGCCACTTTGTCTTCCCGGTGTCCAATGCCACACAAGCTAACCGGCGGTCCCCCTGAACGAAAACCAAATCGTTCAACGCCACGGGCGACGAACCCGAATCCGCGGCGCCATTAAACCTCCAAAGTTCATCCGGAGTCGTCTGACTCAATCCGTAACAAACAAGTCCTGATTTACGACTCTGTCCGTATAGCAGCAATTTATCTCCTGCAATAATCGGTGTCGCATTCCCTGCTCCGGACTCTACTTCCCAAACCAATGTCCCGGACTGAACATCCAGACAAACCGTCATTCCTTCAGCAACATTACATATGACACGAGCTCCTGCATCGGATTTCCAAATCACCGGGCTACAGTGTATATTTCTCTTAGCCTCAACCTCGTACTCCCACACCAACTCTCCCGTATTCACATTCAGAGCATACAATCCATCACAAAGTACGATTGCCAAATCACCTTCAATGGCGAAGGAGGATTGCAAGTACTGATCACGAAATTCACCCGGGACCTTAACTGCCCACTGTGTTCCTCCTGTCCGCGTATTCACCGCGCGCGCCGTACGCCCGGCACTCATCACAAACAACTTATCATTCACCACGGTCGGTGAACCGGACTGCGCAAATCTGGTATAGACGCTTGAGTGCTCATTGATCCATTCAAGCTTTCCATTTTTTCGATTCAGGCAATAGACGTATTCGTCAAATCGAAACCCCTTAGCCCGAGTCTCCTGTTCATCCCGTCGATTGACTTCATATTCGGCATATTCTTCATCCGTCATTCCAACTCGTTTTTCCGGTGGTAAGTATGGGAATTTCAAGGGAGGCAATTTCCCCTGACTCGTTTGCGTCTTCTTATGCGTAAACAGATAAACAAATTCTCCTGACACAACGGGACTAGACCAACCACTCGCAGCGGCTGCAGGCAAATCATCTTCAATCACATACCAAACCGGTTTCATACCCCGCTCAGGCAAGGCATCCACCAATTCCGGACTGCTGAGATCCACGCCAGAGCGTTCACCTCCCCGCCATTGATTCCAATCTGCTGAAAACAAGGGTGCCCCAAAAGTCACGAAGAGAAATCCAACCATCAAGCCTGAAGTTACACGGCGATTCAACATACGTTTGTAGTCCTACTGGTAGTGAGAAACGGAGTCTCGGAATATAATGCGACGAATACTAAATACAACTTCCATTATGAATTGAGGAAGCAGCTATGTCACTGCTTGTTGTCGGCTCCATCGCTTTTGATAGCGTTGAAACTCCTACTGACTGTCGTGAAAACGTAATTGGTGGGTCCGCCACGTATTGCTCTTACGCCGCCAGCTACTTTACGCCTGTGAATCTGGTTGGAGTCGTAGGAGAGGATTGGCCCGCCGAGCACACCGCGTTACTTGCCTCCCGAAATGTCAATACAGAGGGACTCGAGGTCAAAGCCGGAGAAAAGACATTTTCCTGGAAAGGTAAATACCTTCCCAACATGAATGACCGGGAAACTTTGGAAGTAAATCTCAATGTCTTCGAGACGTTTAGCCCAATCCTTCCCGAAAGTTATAAGTCCACCCCCTTTGTCTTCCTTGCTAACGGTGCCCCAACCGTCCAACTGCAGGTACTCGAGCAAGTCGAAAACCCCAAATTGGTTGTCGCGGACACGATGGACCTCTGGATCAACATCCAAAAAGAAGATCTCCTACAACTCATAAGACGTATCGACGGCTTGGTACTGAACGACAGCGAAGCCAAACTGCTGACAGGTGAAGAGAACCTTGTCAAAGCAGGACAGGCCGTGCTCGACTTAGGAGCTAAATTCTGTGTTTTGAAAAAGGGCGAACATGGAGCGATGTACTTTGGCGAGGACGGATGTTATGTACTTCCCGCCTACCCAACCGAAGACGTGCTCGATCCCACCGGAGCTGGAGACAGTTTCGCCGGAGGTATGATGGGTTATCTCGCCAGTCAGGATGCTACCGACCCAGCCAGCATTAAGCGAGCATTGGTCTACGGTACACTCGTCGCAAGCTACAATGTCGAAGACTTCAGTCTCGATCGAATGCAGCAGATTGAGCGTGACTCGCTCGACCAACGCTTCGCTCAGTATCAACAAATGCTCTCCATCGACTAATTGGAAAGTCTATCGTGAAACCACTACGTACGTTTGTCGCAGTTAACGTATCTCAGGAAACCTGCCGAGTCGCAGGTCGCCTCATCAAACAACTTGCCGCGGTCGACCCGGGTGTCAAAACGGTTCAAAACCAGAATCTGCATATCACGCTGAAGTTCCTTGGCGAAGTACTGGTTGAAGACACGCCTGCCATTTGCTCGGCCGTTGACGAAGCCTGCGCCTCACTGACACCCTTTGAAATCAGTTGCGGTGGTCTCGGCGCCTTCCCCGATCAAGAACGAGCCCGGACTCTCTGGATGGGGGTCGAACACGGAATCGAACCCATGCGTGAACTCCAGTCAGCCGTCGATCATCACACGCAGGCTATCGGTTATTCAGGTGAAAACCGCCTCTACATCCCTCATCTGACACTTGCTCGCATTCGCAATTTCCAAGGCGAGCCAGAGAAGCTTCAGCAGTTATTTGATCTCTACAGCCCTGGCCCGGTAACGGAGTCTCTGGTAACAGAAGTCATTATCTATGCGAGCTTTATGGACCGTGGTACTCCAAGCTACGAAGTACTCGGACGAAGCCGTTTGAACATTTAACCTTTTAACCAATTAGCCAAGTACCTTTTAACATTCCCCATTGGAATAAATGGCTAACTGTCTCAGGCTGCTCGCTGCTTTTCGGCATGTTTACGCTTAAGCCGGTTGAGCTTTTTACGCATGGTCTTGAGCTGTTTGCGACTCATTTTCGTCAGATCATACTGCTCCCAAAACGAATCTTCATCAAAAGGTTCATAGACCTTTTCTGGCTGCTGAGTTTGCGGAGGAATCAACGGCGAGGATTGGTGCGAATCGTCCGCAGGAGTTTCATAAGCAGTGGACGCGTATTCGGATTCTGAGTCCGACGACGGTTCGTCGTGCTGAGCATAAGCCGAGTAGATCACTTCCTCTGGCTCTGCCTCATACTCACTCTCTTCCTCCGTTTCATATTGTTCCGGTTCGTCAACTTCTTGCTCAACTTCTTGCTCAACTTCTTGCTCAACTTCGGCTACTTCTTCGTATTCAACTTCTTCTTCGAATTCCGGATCTTCGTAGACTACTTCTTCTACCTCTTGGTCAGCTTCATCTTCTTCGATTTCATCTTCATACTCTTCATAAACTACAGTCTCGTCTTCAACGACTTCATCATCTAACTCGTCCCAGTCATCCCACTGAGGGTCTTCTACAGGCTGCTCTTCCAATACTGCGTCTACCTCTTTTTCGTTTACCTGAACTGGCGAGGCGGAACTCTGAGTTTTTGCGGCAGCTACACTAGTCTGTTCCACTGCTCCTTGCTGAGCATGACGATAGATCTTCCGAGCATTGAGCCATGTCATCAGGCAAACCAACAAAGCCCCAGACAATACCAGGGACGACTGAGCTACTTCCGACGTTAAGGCTGATTCCCCGATCACGTCACCTAGCCTAGAACAGCACGCAGCAATCAAGATGATTGCTGAAGTCGATAATAAGACCAACATGCCGGGACGACTCTTAAATTCGACGAGCAGGCGAATCGTCAAGTAAATGGCTCCGAGTGCCACCAACAGCATGGCCCAAACCGAAGCCTGATTCCAAGGAGCAGTGAAATCTGTCTGCGCCAATGGCACGACAAGTATTTCATGCAGCCCGGTCGCGGATTCGATACTCAACACTCCGGCAAACAGTGCTAAATGCAACCACAGTCTATAACGCCCGGAATAGTCATCTGTTTTATGGCGTCTCAGCAGATAAACCATGGTGGCTCCGACAGCTAACATCAGCAGAGTCACACTATGCAACCAGCTTGCGACATTGCCTGGTCCGGAGATTTCGAATAGGTGAGTTGGGAAAGATGTACTGTCCAAATCACGCGTATGCAGAAATGCTTGTTGGCAGGCATAAATGCTTATCCCGCCTAATAACAGCATGGCAAGATAGGCCCACAAGCTCTTGGGAATCAAATCTGTTAAACGAGGCTGGTTTTCAAGCAGGGCGTTATCAAAATATGCGCGTACACTATCGCGTGTTGTCGCGTCGGTAGCCTGAGCTGGCAGCTGTTTTTGTTTGGCCTTCGAGGTCATCCGTCAGATCCGTCCCTGAATCCGAATTACCGAGCATGTACAAATACGCGGCTAATTTATTCAATCAATATATATTCATCTTCAAAGTGTGTCGCAGAGCGCACGCTCATCTATAGTCTTCGGCACGAACTGCCCTGAATATCAAGAAATTCAAGAGCTGACCGCGTAGCAAATTCTCTGTTTTTCTTGACTCATATCTCGAATTCTATCGGGTGACTCTCGCACGCCTTTGAAAAAGCAGATGACCATCGATATGTAATTGCCAGAACACCGATTTTGCTGTATCTTCGAATAATAAGCATTAAAAAATCGCCCGTATTATTCGATGGGGCTAACCTCACTGAATTTGGCGGTTTTCAAGTTCCTCGTTGTCCCTGTTTTAATACAGAAAGAAAGAAATGGCTTACGAATTACCTGAATTACCTTTTGCCTACGACGCGCTCGAGCCAAATATTGATGCTCGTACCATGGAAATCCACCACAGCAAGCATCACGCCGGATATGTTGCCAAAGTTAATGCAGCGATTGAAGGCAGTGAATTGGAGGGTAAATCTGTAGAAGATCTGGTTTCCGATCTGGCTGGCGTACCAGATGACAAACGTGGAGCTGTCCAAAACAATGGTGGCGGCCATGCAAATCACTCGCTGTTTTGGTCGATCCTTTGCCCAAATGGTGGTGGTGAGCCATCTGGTGAGCTTGCAGAAGCGATCAATGCTGCCTTTGGTAGCTTTGAAGGACTTAAAGAACAATTCTCAGCAGCTGCAGCGACTCGATTCGGTAGTGGCTGGGCCTGGGTGAGCGTAGATAATGGAAACCTCGTTGTTGAAAGCACTCCTAATCAAGACAGCCCTTTGATGGCTGGTCGCACTCCAATCCTCGGATTGGACGTTTGGGAACACGCTTACTACCTCAATTACCAAAATCGTCGTCCAGACTACATTGCAGCATTTTGGAATGTAATTAACTGGGACGAAGTTGCCCGTCGTTACGCGGCAGCCACTGCCTAACCTTCGGTTACCGTCTGACCGTTCAAAGCGTCATCCACAGCGTCATCAGAGTTCTCTCTGGTGACGCTGTTTTCATGTTTTTTTCATCATGAATTTCCCCTTTCTCCTCTCAAACAGATATTGACCCGAATTAGTACCAATTGATACTATCGCCCGACGCTGAAAGAGATGGGTATAGGTTGGAAATACCAACCTATTAGATGGATTGAAAACTATCCTGTTCAGCTCAAACATGGTTTGGTTTATAGAAGGACAAAAAACATGAACGCCTCAAATCGCAGATGGCTTCCCGTCATCGCAATCATTTGTGCATCTTCAGTCTGTCTGACTGGATGTAAGTCATTTAGCTGGAGCCAATTGCCCGGCATGAGCTACTTTGCAAAAGATGACAATCCCGAGCAGTCATACTACGGAACTCAGAACACGCCTTCCAATGACTATGCTGCAACCACTGTCGATTACTCTCAACGCTATGACAGTAACGCGACGGGGGATCCGCAAAATAGCTACGGACAGCAATACGAATCAACCAACATCGGTGGTACGAACTACCTGGGAAGCCAACAACCTGCTCAACAGGCCACTCAGCAAACGCTTGCCCAACAGCAACCGTATGGTCAGCAACAACAATACGGCCAGCAACAGCCTTACGGCAACCAAACAGCGACGTACCCGGCTCAGACGCAACAATACCAGCCACAACAGAATCTCAATCCGGTAATCCAAGGGCAAAATACTACCAACTATCAGCCTCAAGCTGGCTACGGTGGTCAACCTGTCGCGAATCAAAACGTTCCGACTGCAGGCACATTGAAGAATACGGCAGGCAACAATTACAGCGGTGGTGGATTCTATAATCCTAACGGATCGAACGGAGCATATGCTGAAGGCACTGCTTCCAACGTACCAACCTATGGAGCAGAACAAAACCAAGGCGCTGCGGCCTACATATCCGAAGCACCTACCAGGTCACAGTTTGATGGCGGCGCATTTGTACCTAACGGAAATGCGGCACCAGCTCCTACTGCAACTCCAATGCCGGCCTATCGCCCTGGAAGTACTGGTGACACCAACGGATATTATGCACCCAATACCGGAAGCTTCAACGGTCAGTAACCTGACAGGCTTGAGAGCATTTCCCATCAGTGCTTTCCTCTATAAACCAAAACGGCTTCGTGATGTAATAGTCCGAAGCCGTTTTTTTATGCGCCGACCGTTGTGTTGTTGTACCATTCGAGCTGCATAGATAAACTGACCAGTGTCGACACTTGTCTAATCATTTACACCGCAGCCAACAACCATTGGGAGACAGACTATGGCATTCAGCCTCGAAGGACACGTAGCCGTTGTCACAGGCAACAGTAGTGGATTGGGAAAAGAAATCGGACTCGCATTGGGCCAGGCCGGAGCTAAAGTCCCTGTTAACTTTTGCTACAACCAGGAACGAGCTCAACAGACTCTCGAAGAATATCAGGCTGCCGGAATAGAAACTTGTCTGATTCAGGCGACGGCCATTACGGAAGAAGGCATCGACAAGCTCTTCTCCGAAACTGAGGCCCAACTGGGGAGTCCTGACATCCTGGTCCCCAATGCCACCTGCGATCAACCTCATAAACCTATTGATCAATACGACTGGGAATTCTATCAAGACATGATCGACTTTTTTATCAAGAGTCCCTTCCTGATGACTCAACGAGGAATGGCCCACATGAAGCAACAGGGCTGGGGCAGGATCGTCAACATTGTGAGTGAAGTGTATCATCGCAGCGTTGGAAACTTCAGTGCCTATGTCGCAGCCAAAGGTGGACAGATCGGCTGGACTCGAAGCATGGCGACCGAGTTTGCCGATGCCGGAATCACTGTCAACATGATCGCCCCAGGCTGGGTCCCCACTGAACGCCATGCCAACGATCCACAGGAAGAAAAGGATGGCTACTTGTCACTCATCCCGGCAGGTCGCTGGGGACAACCTCGTGACGTTGCCGACGCCGTCCTTTATTTCGCCAGTCCTGAAGCATCGTTTGTCACTGGCCAAACACTTTGCGTCAACGGCGGCATGACTCCCTGGTAACGCAGGAACAAGTAATCTATGAGTTCGATAGAGCCAAACATACCGAATACTCCAGCAGAAAATCCGCCAGCACCTGAGTCCAACGGGAATGGTACGAAGTGGATAACCGCCGCACTGTGTTGCCTGATTGTCATTCCGATTCTGGCAGAATGGCTCCCGTCAGAAGTTGCCATGTGGAAGCAAGCTGCCGCCCGTAATCACTGGGATTCGGCAGATCGAGTTTCGGCCATGCAACTGAACGATGAGGCTTTGAGCTGGGATGATAGTAACCCTACGATTCTCAGGGAACGAGCTGAATGGCAGGCAGAGCTTGGCAAATATAACTTAGCTATTTCGATTTATGAAAATCTGCTTCAGGGTATGGCCGAGTCCGAACAGACTATTTCTTGGCGAATGCAACTTTGCAATCATTACAACAGTCTGGCGATCCAGGAGCAACGGGAAGCAACCCAAACATGGCATCAGTGGGAATTGATCGATCGCTGGTATCAGCAATTTGACCGAGAACGTAGTTTACCGACTGTCGCACGCGCCAATCTTTATAACAATCGAGCTTATCTTTTGGCGGTCGGAAACACTCATTTCCCTGAAGCACTTGAAAGCATTAACTTCAGCCTTGATCTATTCGGTGGCGAAATCTATTGCCTATACAATGACCCGTTATTCTTAGTGCAATTCGCGTATCAGGCATTTCGCGAAAAGAATTATGCCGAAGCGCAAAAACATCTCAACTCCACCGTTGATCAATTAGAGAGACGCTATGCACTGCTTCTGGCGACCACTCCATCCAACACGTGGAAAGCTTTCGAAAAGAAGGAATTGGCGCATCGCACCGGCAAACTAGCACTCGTGTTTGGCAACGTATTGTTATTCCGAGCGCATTGTTTAGAAATGCTTCAAATACAGGAACCGTCCAACCAAACGCTTGAAGGAATCACGGTATCCGATCTCGAACGAGCCCAAATCTTAGGAGCTTCTGTAGAGAGCTTTAGTCCGGACATATTTTCGAGTGAGTTATTATTATCAGCCGATGTCCAGTCGCTAATCCCTATGGCGTTAGATACCAGAGGATACACTTACTATCAACTCGGATATCACCACCTGGCGTTACAGGATCTTGAAGTCGCCGTCGAGGCTTCCGAGTACCAACTGAAACAGATTGAGAAAGTTATCGAGCAGGAGAAGCATCGAATTGCGGATCCGGCAATAGTCTCCAGCCAACAACAGAGTCGCTACAAGAATCTGGCAGTGATCCTATATCACAGGTCGTTGGCCTATGACGCAACGCATCAGGTAGCTAAAGCAAAACGAGATCGCGATCGTATTGAATCGCTTGGATACGCTCCATCGCCGCTACTTCATTGAGCAACTAAAAATCCGCTGAAGTTGCGGCGGAGGGGGGTTGTTCAGATTTTTTAATCATGTATCTTTTTAATTAACAGATCAGTAAAAACCACTTCGGTTTTTTAACTGAACTGGTGAATTCAAGTTCAGAATTCTTTTGATTATGTCCGATGAATTGGGCATCAATGAATAGCTGAGCTAGACCCAACTGGCCCTGTAGCTCAATTGGTTAGAGTACCGGACTGTCGATCCGGTGGTTGCGGGTTCGAGCCCCGTCGGGGTCGCTAAAAGCCGTGGATGTGAAAACTGAAGCGGCTTTTTGCATGCGCCGAAACGTTGCGGTTGCTTAGAAGGCACCAAAAATCAAACGCAGCCAGTTCTTATCCATGAAGGTAGCAAAGCTTTTGGCATCTTCGCTTTGCAAATCAAAGCCTCAGTGGAAAATACTTAAATCGTCTCTGACAATGTATAGTAATAAAAATTACGTTCTAGCCATCATTTTTTCGTTAATTAGAAGCGATGATTCAAACCACTAAAAAAGAATCGCAACCTCGCTCCCTTTTAATCTACGTAATTTGTTCTGTAATTTTTTTCGCCGCCAACGTTTGATCTAAACACAAAGACTTTTGCCAAAGGGGGCAGATAGATCAAATTCTGGAGCTTGAAAGAATTGCTTAGTCCTACTTTCTGATGTGTCGATATAATACGAGTAATGAGTAATATAGATCAGCAGCAAACAGAAGATTCCATTCCAACTCAAGAGACTTGTGATGAGAAGGTGGTTTTCGAAGGAAAGCATTTTCTTCGACGCCACGGTCGTATAGTGGCGATAGGTTTCGCTCTCCTGATCTTTATTGGGATTCCGTTGATATTTGCAAGTATCCGTTTTATTGAGAAACTCCAACTCGAGCCCACAGTATTCTATTTTCTGGAGCTATTATCTAAATATGCTCTTTTGACTGCTGGAATTTTCTGGTTCTTTTTCTTTGGGGCCACCCTCGGTTCTTTTCTTAACCTGGTTGCCTGGCGACTCCCAAGAAATCGAACGCTTATAGGATTCTCCTACTGTCCCAGTTGCGATGCCAAACTCAAATTACGTGAAAACTTCCCACTATTCGGCTGGCTCTTGCTCGGTGGCTCATGCAGCACCTGTGCGGTGCCAATTCCGGCTCGGTACTTTCTTGTCGAAATAGTAGCGGCCCTCCTTATTGGAGCACTCGCATTGATCGAATTGGTAGGTACGGGGATCAATCTAGTCAAACCTGACATTACTTGGGTATTCAGCTTTGATTCCTTCGTCAGGAATCCGCAATCTGAACTAATTGGATACTTCCTGCTACATACTTGCCTTATTTGCATTCTCATGACTGTAGCCTTAATCAACCAGCAAAAACAAAGCATCCCACGTAGTATCTTCCTCTTTGCCTTTACCATTTCGATTGTTTCAGCGATTGTCTGGCCACTGGCGCTTCCCTACTCTCATACGCATCAAGAAGTCGGCACCGTTCTCTCACCATTTGCCAGCCTTTTACCAATGATCATTGGCATCGGTACCGGAGGTATTTTGGGGTTCCTTTTCGTCCGCTTTATTGTGCGAAAAAAAGGCCCCCTCGATGTGTCATTCATCTTGCTACTTGCCCTTATCGGTAGCTATCTAGGATGGCAGGCCACGTTGATGGCTCTATTACTGACAGCCCTGCTCACTCTACTTGGAAAACTGTTCAAGAAACATTTGACACCCACAGATTTATTGTGGCTCGGAGTTTCCATCACGATTTTCACCTGGCGATTCTGGATTGAAGGATTACAGAATCTTCCAATCTAGGGGGCAAGCTAGTTCATCTCGATGGCTTCTTCCAGATGTTCATAAAGAGGTTCGAGTGAATTCTGCAGCGACTCTAATTCGGCATTTAGGTTCTTAATCAAGTCACCATCTCGCAACGTCGCTTCCAATCCCATCTCACTATAAATAGCTTCAATACGATTTTCGATGGCCGCAATTTCTGATTCCAATTCTGCGACTTTTCGATAAGGAAACTTTCGTTTTCGACGAGGCTTGGAATTAGCCCCCTTTGCTCTCTTTGCCTTTGACTCTGCAGGCACGTCGTCGACTGCAGCGGTAGTCGTTTTACTCTCTTTTCCAACTCGGGCTTCCTGTGCCAATCCGCTATCGATCAATGTCTGATAGGTCGAGTAATTCCCGTCAATGACGCGAAAGCGTTTGGGTTCAACCACCAACAACATGTCACAAACCTGATCCAAAAAATAACGATCATGGCTGACAATCACCACCGTACCTCCGTAGTCGTTAAGTGTTTTTTCCAGCGAATCCCGTGCCCACAAATCCAAATGGTTGGTGGGTTCATCGAGGTATAGTAGATTCGCATCCCGCGTCGACAACCAGGCTAATGCGGTTCGATTACGTTCCCCACCACTGAGTTGACTTACTTTCTTAAACACCATTTCCTTGGTTATGCCAAAGCGAGCAAGTACATCGCGGCGTTCACGTTCAACAAATTCTTTATGGTCCGGTCGAATCGCCTCAACAACTTCCTTATCGCTATCGACACAAGTCAGGTGTTGATCAAAATAGGCAGATTTCACTTTGGCTCCGATGTGAATTTCGCCTTCATCTGCTTCCACTTCCCTGTTAAGGATCTTCATTAATGTGGATTTCCCGGTTCCGTTGGGGCCTAGAATCCCCCACTTCTGTCCTCGCAAAATATCAAACGTCAGGTCCTGAAACAGTGGGAAGTCATAGGCTTTCGAAACATGTTCGGCTCGAATCACGATATCGCCGCTGCGTTCCGGCTTCGGAAACCCCATTGCCGGGGCAATAATTTCACGCGGCGGATTCACAAGTTCCATACGTTGGAGTTTTTTTCTTCGATCTTCAGCCTGAGTCGTTTTTTGACTCCCGATGTGTCGGCGTACAAATTCTTCTAGGCGAGCAATCTCATCCTGCTGCTTCTCATATGTCCGTCGTAATACGGCATTGCGTTCGTCCTTTTGACGCATATAGGCCGAGTAATTCCCCTTATAGATCTCGATCGTACCCTGATGCAACTCGATCGTTTTATGAGAAACCTGATCGATTAAAAATCGATCATGGCTCACCAGAAGAATCGTGGCTGGGCTAGCTGCCAGAAACTTCTCCAACCACTGGGTTGCATCGACATCGAGGTGGTTGGAGGGCTCGTCCAAGATCATTAAATCTGGCTCTGCAAGCAGTAGCTTGGCGAGAGCCAGTCGATTCTTTTGTCCGCCGGACAACTGATCGACGGTTTTTTCAAACTCGGAATCGACAAATCCAAGTCCACTGAGGATGCGTTCGATTCGATAATCCAGATTGTAAGCGTCCTGCTGAAAGAGCTTCTCCTGCAGACGGTCGTAGCGTTCAGCCAACGCTTCCTGCTCCTGCCCCATTGCCTGCGCCATTTCTTCGGCAACTCGTTGAGCTTGTTCAGTCAACGTGGCCAGTTCTTCCAACGCCGTCGCGGCCTCGTCCCAGACGGTCTTACCAGCTACGTATTCTGGTTGTTGTTCGAGTACGCCAACACGTATCGACGGATGTAAATCCACTCGGCCGCTGTCAGGCTCTAAAACACCCGTAATGATATTCACCAACGTGCTTTTCCCGGCACCATTGGGCCCCACCAATGCGACATGGTCGCCCTTGGAGAGCTCAAACGACACTCCATCCAGGACAGCTTCCTCAGAGAAGTATTTCACAATGTTGTCAACAGTTAGCTGAATCATGCTCACCATTATGAGCGGAATTGATACTGAGCGTAAGCGGGTTTAGCTAGAGCTCCAGTTGGATGTGTATTGGGTCCCGAATCAGCCATTTGCAGAAACTTTCAGCTACTAGGCGACTTTTCTATCCAATGATAGAATCGACTTTCCGGCACGATGGTTGTGCCGAGACTGTAGAGTACAACTCCTTGCACAGATTCATTGTTTTCACGAAAGAAATACACCAATGAAAATTGCTGTCATTCCTGGTGATGGAACCGGCCCTGAAGTAACCAACGAAGCCCTGAAAGTGCTGAAAGCGGCATCTGAACAGGAAGGCTTTGAATACGAATTGACCCACTATGACTTCGGTGGCGATCGTTATCTTAAGACAGGCGAAATCCTGCCTGACGGCGCTGTAGATGAATTGAAGGAAATGGATGCGATCTATCTGGGAGCCATCGGCCACCCGGACGTACAGCCCGGTATTCTGGAAAAAGGATTATTGCTGAGCCTGCGTTTCGCACTAGACCAATACGTCAACCTGCGACCAGTCACACTTTACCCAGGCGTCGAAACCCCATTGGCAAACAAAGGCCCGGAAGACATCGACTTTGTTGTGATCCGTGAAAACACTGAAGATATGTATTGCGGTATCGGCGGGTTCCTGAAAAAGGGAACACCGGATGAAGTTGCTTCGCAAACCGCGATCTATACCCGTAAAGGTTGTGAACGTATTATTCGCTATGCTTTTGAATACACTCGCAAACGAAATAACCCCAAAGGGAAACGTCTGACACTGGTAGGCAAGACCAACGTCCTAACTTATGGCCACGACCTACTGTGGAGAACCTATCAGGACGTTGCCAAAGACTACCCCGATGTCGAAGCTGATTACAATCACATCGATGCGGCATGCATGTGGTTCGTCAAAAACCCTGAATATTATGATGTCGTGGTAACGACGAATATGTTCGGCGATATCATCACTGACCTGGGCGCCATGATTCAAGGGGGAATGGGCGTCGCAGCCGGTGGAAATATCAACCCTGATCCGGGGGGAACGAGCATGTTCGAATGCATGGGCGGAAGTGCTCCTAAGTACACCGGTCAAAATGTCATCAATCCGATTGCCGCGATTGCCGCCATGGGCATGCTGCTTGATCAGACGGGCCATGAAGAATCTGGCACTAAGATTACCGAAGCGATCAAAGTCGTCACTGGAACGAAAATGGAAAGCATGTCAGCAGGACGCATGGGATATTCCACAACAGAAGTCGGCGACCTCGTTTGTGAAAACCTCTAAGCTTCCGAAGAGACTCACGAATTTACACCACATAGAAACGCGGAAGTCGCTAACCCGGCTTTCCGCGTTTTTTGTTGATCATGTTCCAATCAGCGGGAAACCTCGCCATGATGCTAAATCTCAAAACCGAATCGCCGGAACGCTGGCTTGCACAGGTGGATAACCATCTGGATGAGATTCTGATTGATCACGCTCATTGTGAAAACAAAGCGGCCCGAGCGGCATTAAATCTGCTGATGTCTTATGTCGAAAATGAAGAGCTCACGGTCAAAATGACCGAAATCGTGAATGAAGAACTTGAGCATTTCCATCAGGTTCTGGGCATGCTCAAGAAACGGGGGATACCGTTCCGCAGATTGACACAAAGTAATTACGGCCGCCAAATGAAAGAAATGATTCGGCCTCAGGAACCGGACAGAGCCGTTGACCGATTATTAGTAGCGGCGCTCATCGAAGCTCGTAGCTGCGAACGCTTTGACCTGCTACGACACCATATCGATGATGTCGAACTTTCTGATTTCTATGACCAGCTGTTTGAATCCGAAGCCCGCCATTACTCGGTCTACGTACAACTCGCAGAGGATTTCGCACCTCGAAGAAAAGTGGAATTACGTCTTCAGGAGTTAGCTCGAGCGGAAGCTGACATCATTAACCACGGCGATACACTCCCTCGCATGCATAGTTAACAAAGCTAAATAAGCTCAATCAAGTTAGGCACGTGAATTAGTTTCACTGGTTGAGTCTGCTAGTTCTGACTAAAACCGACTCGATGTGTTTTCTCGACACCAAGAGGGTTCTTAATGTATTCCTGATAACATTGAGCACAAAGATCATAACGGCGTCGCTGATAATCTTCGTCAACGTAATCTAAATTGGGCTCGCCCAATTCATCGAGAATCTCTTCGATCTCAAGCAGATGATCACGTTCATCTTCAGCAGAATCAAGATCAGGCAAATCCATCGTGGCCTGAACTTCGAGTTTTACGACATAACGCAAATCAGTTGTGCTATCGATCGGGCGTCTACAACAATCACAGGAGTAATGAATCATTTCAATGATTTCCTAGATTGAAAGCGGTCTTGCGAACGCAAGGGTTTGAAAAGGTTCGGATGATCATCCATGTCATCCTCTTTTAATGTAATCACCCTGACTCTTGGATTGCAACAGAATGTGAACTGAAATTCAAAATGCCTTTTCTTCGGAATTCATTTGCCTGAAACCAATCAGGATTGATACGATCATATCCATCTTTCCCAATGTTGGTTCAACCGCCCCACGGGGTTGGGGGAGAATTAGACGAGACGACCTCACAACTGAGAACGGGTACGAACTCAGAGAAAGGAATTGACGCATGATTGCGTCCGACAGGCGAGGGTTAGACTCTGAGGTCCTATTGCTCAATCGGTTCTATATGCCTATGCAGGTCATATCGGCCAGACAGGCATTTACTCTGCTCTGTCGTGAGTCCGCTGAAGTGATCGATGTCGATCACGGACATTTCTATAACTACTCGTTTGAAAACTGGCAGGAGCTAAGCCTGCTGAGGGCCGAAGAGAATCTAGTCACCAACTGGATCCACTCACCACGACAAATCATTGAAGTGCCTCAAGTCTTGCGTCTGATCGACTATGATCAAATTCCTAAAACGACGGTCCGTTTTAACAGGAAGAATCTATATCTGCGCGACAATCGCCAGTGTCAGTATTGTGGTAAACAACTCAATTTCAGCCAGATGAGTTTGGACCACATTCAACCTCGCAGTAAAGGAGGAGCAACCTCCTGGGAAAATATTGTCTGCAGTTGTACCAAATGTAACACCAAGAAAGGCTGTCGTACTCCTAAAGAAGCTCACATGCAGCTACTCTCACAGCCTGCCAAGCCACACCCGTTTCATTCACTGAATCTCACTCCGTCGAATCAGAACTTAGAGGCCTGGCTACCTTTTCTCAAGCACCAGCTGGAATCTGCTTAGCCAGCGAAGGCGACGAACCTACTGCGCAGCAAAAAGGCACGTCGAAGAAATCCTTCCACATGCCTTGAGCTTAATAATTCTATCGATCGCGTTGATTAAACCAACGGATCTTTCTTTTCTGTGATTACTTCCAGTCCTGGAGCAAGCTCAGCATTAAGTTCCAGGAATGCTTCCTGACCAGCAGGAATATTGTCTTCGTGGAAGATGGCTTCCACAGGACATTCCGGAACGCAAGCTTCACAGTCGATGCATTCTTCAGGATGGATATAAACCATTTGTTCCCCTTCGTAGAAACACTCTACAGGGCAAACAACGACACAGTCAGTGTATTTACACGCGAAACACGCTTGGCAAACAACATGAGTCATGAGGATTCTCCTCTACTTGTTGTAACGTTCGGCGAAAAACGTTACATCGTCAGCGATGAATTGATATATACGGCTATGACCAAAATCGGCGTTTCAAATCTAATTTTTCACCAATTCGGTCAAATCAAAGGTAATTTAATCAAAAAACTATATCTTCGACCACAGCTTTAAGCCCGTCTTTCCATGAAAAACCGTTTTTTTCCAGAACGCTTCGGATTCCAAGGCGTTTAGCCTACATTTCTCACCGAATTCACCCCGATTAAAACATAAATCGTTGTTTTAAACAGGTAAAAACCACCCCACGAAATACGGCGATTGGGCAACCAGACGTCCGATTCATATTGCCCCAGAACGGCTAGATTTCTAGAATCCAGTGAGTTTGAGAGGGGGGAGTGTCTGCTTTCCTCGAATTTTATCATCGTCTTCTATAAGCGTTGTCAGCGTGGCACTTTCAGAATTTGATCGCGAGTTGATTCAGCGATGTCTGTCCAGGACTCCCCAGGCCTGGTCTGAGTTCGTGGATCGCTACATCGGATTAGTAATCCACACCATCAACCACACGGCCAAAGCACGCAGCCTGTGCGTCACTGAACAGGACATTGAAGACTACACCGCCGAAGCATTTCTTCAAATTGTCAACGACGACTTTGCCGTCCTACGACGCTTCAAAGGCAACAGTTCACTAGCTACGTACTTAGCCGTAATTGTACGGCGTATCGTTGTTCGAGAATTTGTACAACGCAGGCACCCACGAACGACCGAGACAGCAGGGACTCACGAGTCTCCCGATTCGGAAGAAGGTGAGGCGTCTCTGGTTTATGCATTTCGCCTTTCACTCGATCACCCGGAAGTGGTTCCTGACACTCAGGCTCCAGCGGACCAATTGCTTACTAACCAGGAGATTGTGACGCAGCTACTTAGTGTGTTGGATGGAAACGAGCGAGAAGTTGTGAGGCTATATCATTTGGAAGGTCGCAGTTATCAGGAAATCAGTGGCCTCACTGGCGTCCCTGAAAACAGCATTGGACCGACACTCAGCCGAGCACGTCAACGTCTTCGTAAGTACGTTGATACGCACTAGAACTAACTCCTAACCCCTTCATTTCCCGCAGCTGAATCGTACACTGGAAAGGAATCCAGATTCTTCAATGCTCGAGTTTCACATCAAAAAAGCAACTCGACTATGCTACAAGACCGGTGAACGGCTCGCACCTGGTGCTACCTTTTACTCGGTTTTAGTCACCGAAGAAAACGAGGTTGTACGTCATGACTACAGTCTGGCTGCTTGGGAAGGAGCTCCCGAGGACGCTTTAGCCTGGTGGAAATCTGAAATGCCTGACGAAGAAGGCTCTAAAGTAAACCTGGCTCCTGACGAAGTCGTCTTACAATACTTCCAGCAACTCATTGAAACCAATGAACAACAAGAGATGGCGTTTGTCCTGGCACTGCTGATGATTCGCAAACGAATCATGAGACTCGAGGGTAACGAGCTGGATGAAGATGGTAATGAACTGATGGTCGTAAGCTGTTCGAAAAATGAACTGGAATATAAAGTACCAACAGCATCCCCTTCATCTGACGAAATCAACATGATTCAGGACCAGCTTACCTCCATGCTATATAAGGAGGCTGCCTGATGCCTGTAGCTCGCTTAAGTCCAAGTAATCGGAGTCTACCCACAGTTTCTCTTTGCTTGCTAATGGGTTGTCTATTACTAACCGGTTGCCCATGGCAATCATATGTACAAAAACACTCGGGATTACCTCCGGTAGCATTTCAGGGCAAGCCGTCTCTGGAGGAATTGATGTCGGCGGTCAACACAACTCAGATGGTCAAACAACTGCAATCGCAGGGTGCCAAGATCTCCGTTGCCGGAGCGCCTACATTGAAGGCCCAGTTTATTGTTGAGCAGCCGAAGAAATTTCGACTCACAGCCGGGCTATTTGATTTCACCGCTACTGAAGTTGATTTTGGTAGCAACGAACAGCTGGCATGGTTATGGGTCAAGCAACAAGCAGATCCGGCGGTCATTTTTGTCCGCCACGATCAGCTGGCTACAACTGCCGCTCGGCATTATTTTCCAATCGACTTAAACTGGATTACTGAAGCTATGGGGCTTGTCTACCTGGATCCAGCCGGCTTCCATGAAGGCCCCTTTGAGCATCAAAATGGTTCTTATGAGGTCCGTACGCGACTCCAGACACCATCCGGAGAAGTCACTCGCAGAATGATTATAGACAACCGATTTGGATGGGTGCTGGAGCAGCATTTAACCCAGGCCAACGGACAAATTTTGGCCAGTGTCAAAGCATCTGAGCATAGTTTCTACCCACGATATGGGGTCTCCTTACCTCACCGAGTTCAAATCCAGTTATTCCCGGGCAGCGAATACCAAATGGCATTCCAAATCGATGTACCTCGCTATCAGATCAATAATAACGTTGGTGATGCCAACCAAATATGGACAATGCCCAAGTATGACGGGTATCCACAAATCGACTTATCCAAAATGAATCCTCCGCAGGCCACTCAGTACGCACCTCCAACCATCCAACAACGCATTCCCGCTTCGATTCCCGGTGCGAATCAATCCCGGATCGCCTCACCCCGTTACAGCAGTGACCTTTTAATTCGCTAGGAGGATTCCCATCTGCGTTATTGCACAGTAAGGGGATCTGAATTAGAGTCAAAGAATACAAGTCCGGCAAATCAGGGAACTAATTTAATGCATTCATGCCGATTACTTTTACCGAGCCTATTAGCCGTGCTATTAGCACGACCTTAGGGTGTATGTAGTAACCGAATAAGTTCCACAGCAAGCACCCGAGGCCGACAATCCTCGGGTTTTTTAATGGTTTTCAGATAGATGTTTTCAAACAGGTTCACAATCAGAAATAGCGGAGAATGTGCTTTTCAGCGGCATGCATGCCTCCTGCTTACCGAGTCGGTTTAAGGCCGACATCTGCTTAGCAGAATGGCAACGCCAATAATCCGGTTCACCAGGCCGGCATTCCATTTTTTCCTGTTTGAAACTAGATAGACCAATGAGTGAATCTCGAAATATAACTATTTTTGACACCACACTTCGAGACGGTGAACAGTCTCCTGGCTGTAGTATGAACCTGGCTGAAAAGCTGGAGCTTGCTCAGGCCTTAATTGACTTGGGCGTTGACGTCATGGAAGCGGGCTTTCCCATTGCCTCTCCTGGTGACTTCGAAGCCGTGAGAGAAATCAGTAGCACAATGCAAGGCACGACTTTCTGCGGTCTGGCTCGCTGTAGTGATAAAGATATCGATCGCGCCTGGGAAGCATTAAAACACGCCGAACGCAGTAGGATCCACGTGTTCCTGGCCACCAGTGCTATTCATCGTGAATTCAAATTAAAGATGACTCGTGAGCAAATCATTGCACGGGCAGTTGAGGGAGTAACACGAGCTCACAGTTACTGTGACGACATTGAATTCTCTCCTGAAGACGCGGCGCGTACGGAGCATGATTTTCTATGTGAAGTGGTCGAAGCTGCGATTGCAGCCGGAGCTTCAACTATCAATATCCCGGACACCGTGGGTTATGCCACTCCGCAACAAATGGGGGAAACCATCTCGATGCTCTTCAATCGAGTGCCCAACATTGATCAGGCAGTAATCAGCATTCACTGCCACAATGATTTGGGATTAGCCGTTGCCAATAGTCTGGCAGCCGTACAAAACGGAGCCGGACAAATTGAGTGTACGGTCAATGGTATTGGTGAACGAGCTGGTAACTGTTCGCTGGAAGAAGTGGTGATGGCACTGAAGACGCGTCAGGATTTTTATAATTTGGAAACCAACGTTAATACCCATCGCCTGATACCTACCAGTCGACTACTGACATCGATCACGGGGATGGCTGTGCAGCGTAACAAAGCGATTGTGGGTCAAAATGCGTTTGCTCACGAAGCTGGAATCCATCAGGACGGAATGCTAAAAGAGCGTACGACGTATGAAATCATGCGTCCGGAAGATGTGGGATTAGCGAAAACGGATTTGGTCTTAGGTAAACACTCAGGCCGTGCCGCGTTGGGAGACCGAGCTCGCGAACTGGGCTATCACCTTACTGGCGAACAGTTGCAGGAAGTTTTTGAAGAATTCAAAAAACTGGCCGATAAGAAGAAAGAGATCTATGACGGCGATATCCACGCATTGATTCAGAAGAGAATTCATGGTGGAGAAGCGGAAGGTGGATGGACTTTGGTCGCTTTCAATGTGAAGTCGAGTACTGGGGAAACTCCTAGTTGCAAACTGACGTTGTCGCGGGACGGACAGGAAGTCACAGAAGAAGTGGCGGCAGGTGATGGCCCTATCGATGCCGCATTTTGGGCAATTGAAAAAATCACTGGATTAGAGATTACTTGTAAGGACTATCAGGTACGTAGCGCCACGTTGGGTCGCGACGCAATTGGCGAAGTACTTGTGGAAGTCGATTATGGTGGGAGTGTCTATCGGGGACGAGGGACATCGACTGATACGGTGGAGTCGACGATTCAGGCTATATTAGATGCGGTTAATCGCATCGAGAATCAATCGAAGACATAAGAAAGAATGGTTTGAGAAAACCATGGGCGCTATTCTTGGAGGCAACTTCGAGTTGCGGTAAGATAGCGTTTTGAATAAGCCAATTGAAATGGGCCGAGTGGCGGAATTGGCAGACGCTCAGGATTTAAAATCCTGTGTCCGTTAGGACGTGCGGGTTCGAGTCCCGCCTCGGCTACCATTTCGCTCCCGCTGATCAAGCAATGAGCGTGGAGTAATATCAACTGATGGGATGCGGAATAAACCCTGGCTGAGGGAGAGACATCCCGTGGGCTTCAGCTTCAGTCGCGAGAAGGAGTGATGTGTTCAGACACATGTCACAAGGACCTCGCCAATCGTCTCTGTGAAACCCAGGCAACGCGTGGCTAGTCGATGCTGCAACACACGATGCGTCCTGGTCCCATAGCCAATCAACTCATAAGCAGAGTCGAGCTGAGTTAAACAGTGAGCATTGGGCTCACGTAAGAGCGCTTTAGTTAAAGCTTTGGTAGAGGCTAAAGGGAATCGGTGTGTCTGGAGAACGAAGACCGTTTAGCGTTACAGAACAACGATGGTTGGTGATTAAACCTTTTGCCAGTTGGTGGATTTGCACATGGGGCATTTGTACTGGGATTCGCGATCCAAGTTGTCAGCCTCGCCAACGAGCTTTTCATCGATCCAACACTTATGTTTGACGCGTATTTCGTAAGCAAAGAACTCCTGATATGACATTCCTTCACCCCATTCACCCGTCCACTGACACTGAGGGCAGACAATTTGACCTATCGTTTGCTTTCGATTTTCAAACTCAGTTTTAAACTTTTTATGGATACCACGTTGGCGATGCTTCTCCTGACGCTTTGCCTCTTCGGCCTTCTTACTTGCGTCACGCGCAGCCGCTAGCCCTTTATGAACTTGATAGTAGATCCCGCTTAAAACAAATACCACAATTCCCCAGTAAAGTACCTGTTGCGTCCAATCAGGAAAATCATAGATCAGGTTTACTAGCGTAATAAAGCCAAAAAAGCCGATAAAAAACACCATCGATAATAAGAAAACACGCCTTTCATTATGTTTTTTTTCTTCAGACAGCGTGGTTTTCATAAGCGCAATCTCACTGGATTGCTTTTTAGACGGAACGTGAAAAAACTGATAGTGGCATTCCGCACACTGGAGTAGTTTGTCGAGGTTTTCAGCATCGACATCACAACCACACTCTGGGCAACTTACAACAGCCATAACAATCGCCTATGTTCCTAAAACAATCCACAGCCTACACATTCCGCTTTGGCCAAGCACCTATTCTGCCAAAGTCGCCGGCTGATCTCAAACACATATGTCTGAATATTGATGGGAGGAGAGGCGGGCAACCTAACGAACAACAGATGGGAATGATGGGACGGGAGAAGGCTAGTTAGTCGGCTTTGGAAAACAACTTACCTAACAAGGGCCACCATATGCCTACGAGTAGTGCAGGCAAAACCCACCCTGCACTCCAGCCCGGCCATGTCCAATTTTCCAATGTAAAAAACACAAAGACCCAAGCAATTGACATCGCCGTTAATATCAAAACCACTCTTAGCGTTTTGGATTCCAAGATAACTTCCTTAAAAATCACCCTAACGAAGAAAACTACTACCGCAACAAAGATGGGACGGGAGAAGTCTAGTTAGATTCGCCCTTTGAGTGGTTGCGTCGCTGAACATAAATTGCCGCCCATGCAAATGGAGCACATAGAAAAAAACTTGTAAACCAGAGCTTATGCAATATCCATCCTGTAAGAGAAGGCTCCTCACCCGAAATTAAACCCATAACCGCATAAAAGTACGCAACCCAGTACGCCACATACAAAAACACGCTAAGCCTTAAAAGCCATTTCGCCATCGCCCCACCCCTCAACAGGTCTCATTGCAAACACACCCTCAACGTACCAATCCTAATGAAGAAATATTACTACCGCAACAAAGACGGCGAACTCGCATGGCACGATAACCCCGCGCCTGAATATGGAAGAGAAAACGC
>Ga0208624_1000270_pt1 | contig 26989 bp, 30 predicted proteins | sample Knorr_S23_td_DCM_FD_185607 | JGI IMG/M metagenome (GOLD analysis project Ga0208624, IMG submission 185607) | Marine microbial communities from Southern Atlantic Ocean transect - Knorr_S23_td_DCM_ad_71m_LV_A (SPAdes) (version 2) | ecosystem: Environmental > Aquatic > Marine > Oceanic | place... | reverse complement strand
GGAAATTGAAAGAGGAAAAAAAATAACAGATGAAAGTATAAAAGTTGCCAAAAAAAAACGTTTATATCTTTCAAAAAAGATTAATGAAATATTAAGTACATTTAATTTTTTGATACTACCCTCAGCACAAGTATTTCCATTTGATAAAAATAATGCATTTCCTAAAACTATAAACAAAGTAAAAACTACTACATATCACCAATGGCTTGAAATTACGATATTACCTAGTCTAATAGGATTACCAGTCATCTCAATTCCACATAATACTGGTAGCTGTAAGAAAGCATTAGCTACTCAGTTTATAGGTGCCAAAAATGAAGATGATAGACTTCTTCAATTCGCACTTAATCTTTTTAATGCTACCCAAAGCAAAATATGAAAAAAAAGACTAGTAATCTACTTTGCCCTTTGTTTCTATATATTCCTTATCTAAATTTGAGAGCTCTTCTCCTTTAAAAGCAGCTTCGAATGCTTGTAATCGTTTAAATACTGAAATCAAATCTATAATGGTTGACCAAGAACGTACTAGATATTGAAATGAGCTGGTTACCTCACTGAAGGCTCTGATAATTTGGTTCATGATACCTAAAGTAATTGTTCCGGCTGCTATCGTCGGTATTAATAATATATAAGCAAATAGGTTATTTAGTTGGAAATAAAAGTTCCTGAATAAGTTAAAGTATGTGTAGTGAATGTAAATACGAAAGTAATTTCTTCTAACGTTAGCAAATAGTTCTTTAAGGGTTTCAGGTTCAGCGCGTTTTTCATCATCTTCACCAAGAACTAATTCTTTTCTAAATGCAGCTTCAACTCTCTGATTTCTAAATTCGAGACCAGGTAATTTTATACCTGCTACTATCATTAAAATAGTTCCAAAAATAGACCAAAAAATAGCTGCATAAAATAATGGATAAGCTATTTCACCAACTACTGGTATTTCTTTTACATTTTTTGATAATTCTAGTAAGACTGGAAGAAATGCAATTAATGTCATCACGGAATCTACTATAGAAACACCTAAAGATTTCATTATGGATGCAAACCTCATAGTATCTTCTTGAATACGCTGTGATGCACCTTCAATATGTCTTACTTGTTTCCATTTTTCTGTGTAATAGTCATTCATAGCAGTTCTCCACCTGAAAACATAATGGCTTACAAAAAAGCTCGTGAATACTGCAATCAATACATACGTGAGAGCTAAAATTAAAAAACTAAACATATAACCGTAAAGATCAGAAGCTGTAGTCGTAGATTCATCAGAGAGGGCATTCTGGATGGCATCATAAAAAGGTCTATACCAATTGTTCACTGCAACAGCCACTTGTACTTGGTAGTAAGTTATAAATAAGATAAATGCAGAACCCAATATAGACCATACTTGCCATTTGTGTGGAGAATACATACTCCAGAATAAGTAAAATATTGCTGTTATTACTATAAAATAGATGTAAAACCATAAAAAATCAGGGGTAGTAAAGTGACCCAAGCCAATTACTGGAGGAGCATCAGGCGCTGGAAAGTTAAACCCAAAAACTGTACCAAATTCTTTTCCACCGAAATACCAGAAAAATACAACTAAAATTACCCATACTAAAAGACTAGAAAAAAATTCTTTTGGTTTTGGAAAAAAACATTCAAGCATAATATCCCCCTAATTATCCCCATAAAAGTTGAAAATACTTAGAATAAAAAAATATAAATATCAACAAAAAAAAAGGGACATAAAGTCCCTTTCTAATAATATTTTTATCGATTTTAATGGGGATGTTTATGAAATGGTTTCTTTTTACACATATAAATTTTACCAACTAAACCAGAAGCAGAAGCAGTTTCTGCCCAACCAACAATAGATATGGCATTCCCACCCATTACTCTAGCTCTATTTCTTAGACCAATAATAGCCTCGGAATAGTTAATATTAGAAGAATAAGCTAGCTTTAGAATTTGAGCACAAGATGGCTCCATCCTAAGTGTTCTATCAGCATGTAAACTTACTCTACTTACACCTCTCAACGGAACCACTCCTTCTCGAGCCGCACCTTGAGCATTAGATACTACTGGGGAACCTAGATCCATTGCAATTGGTGCACTTTGGCAAGCCCCTAATACTCCTAATAATAATATAAGCAAAACTCTCATTAAAGCACCTCACGTTGTTTACTTCATCAAGATCAGGTACGACTTGCATTTTGAATAGTTTAAAAAAATAGAAAAATATCTTTAATTCCCAATCCTTAAAATTAATATGAAACATAAATGTCACACATGGGTTAATAAAAATAAGTGTCTATGATAGTTTTTATAAAATATTATGATCAAAATAAAAAAAACTGATGGAAAAAATTTTTATAAATATAGTTAAGCCTTGGAAGACTATTGGCATAATAATTTTTATTGGGCTTTTTATTGGTTCGTGTGTAGCAATTGCCACCAAAATATTTGTTAACTCGATACTTTATCTCACTGAAATACGGGAAACTACTACCCTTTTTTCAACCTCTATAGCAGGTTATCAAATCAATTACGCACCAATTATAACAATTCTGGTAGCTGCATTTATAATCAACAATATTAAAAAATTTACAAAAATAACAAGATTTCACGGGCCAGCTGATAGCATTTATGGCGCACATAGAACAGATAATGAAATAGACATCAAAACTGGATATTTCTCTACTTTTGCCGCTTTAATTAGCGCTGGAGGAGGTGCATCTGTTGGTCAATATGGGCCACTTGTACATTTTGGAGCAACTTTAGGAACAAGTATTAGGTTTTTAACAAAAAACATATTAAGTACAGATGTTTTCATAGGTTGTGGAACTGCAGCTGCAATATCTGCAGGGTTTAATGCCCCAATAGCTGGTTTGATTTTTGCTCATGAAGCTTTGCTGAGGCATTTTTCAATAAAAGCAGTAACCCCAATAGCCATTTCTAGTTTTACCGCAGCAGCAGTTGCCGATAAATTTTTTGGAGGTGAACAAGTTTTTATTACAGAAATTATAGAGATGGATCTTATTAATTTCATTCCAATTGCTATTTCAGGTGGTTTATTTTTTGGATTTATAGCTCTTATTTACATGCATGCATTAAATAAAGGACCCCAATTTTCCGCTAAAATTAAAATTAAACCAAATCAACTAATTTATTTAGGTGCATTATTTTGTGGGATTATTGGGATCGCTTATCCTGAAGTTTTGGGAATAGGTACAAATACAATTAATAACATGCTTAATGTCCAAATTGATACTCAAACTGTATTAATTTTTCTTTTTCTTAAAATTATGCTCACTGCTATTTGTTTATCTACGGGTTTTTTTGGAGGTGTCTTTTCTCCAGCAATTTTTGTAGGTGCAGCTTCTGGGATAGTATTTGCAAGTTTTATCAGTTTATTTGGAATAATTTCAGACATTAAAGCATTGGCTTTGTGTGGTATGGCATCAGTTGGTGCTTCTGTTATAGGAACGCCAATTGCAGGAGTAATTTTAGTAATAGAATTGTCAAATAGTTATGACTTAGGAGTAATATCTATATTATCGATAGCTAGTGCTACTTTAATTACTTATTTATTTTTTGGACAATCGTTATTCGATAGGCAGCTATTGAATCGTGGTATCGATATTGCACTCGGTCGAAGTCATTTAAAATTAATGGATGAGACAATAGGCCCATTAGCTTCTGAAAATTTTTTGGCTTTCCTTCCAAATACTCCTCCAAAACATGCCGTTAAGCTAATGATAGCGAAAGAATTTACTGAAGCATATTTAGTTGATGAAAAAGGTATTTATAAAGGAAAAATAAGGCTTGTAGAACTAATAGCAAATACAGCTCAAAAACATTGTTATGTTTTAAGAGAGAATAATGAAGTATTATTAGCAAGTGTAGACTCAGTATTACAAGGAATTGAAGCTTGCAAAGATTTTGTCGGAGAATCTATTCCAGTAATCAACAAAGAAACCAATACCTTAATAGGAATTATTACTGAGTCTGACTTATTTAAAGCTTACCTTGACTTAAATAGACAAATCCGAGATTTAGAAGCAGGTTCAAGAAATTAAATACCCAATGAAGAATAACTCTGAACTACTCTTTTAACTGCAACCATCATCGCAGCAGTTCTAAGGTTGGGTACTCCTTTTGTTTCGTTCCAAACTTTACTAATGGTATTATAAGACCCTCTCATTGTATCTTCCAAACCAGATCGCACTAAATCAACTTCTGACGCCCCTTGAACAAGGTTAGTTCTAAAATCACTATTAAATGATTTTCCAGTAAGATCTTCAATTCCGTCAACTAATTGTGAAATTTGATTTTCTTGGGCTCTTTTTTGAAGACGACCAAGCCTTATTCTACTTAAATTTTTAATCCACTCAAAATAGCTTACTGTTACTCCTCCAGCATTTGCATATAAGTCTGGAATAATAATTATTCCTTTTGCATCAAGTATAGGATCTGCTTCAGCTGAAACAGGTCCGTTAGCTGCTTCAATTATTAGGGGTGCTTTTATACGTTCGGCATTTTTCTCTGTAATTACTAGTTCCATAGCTGCAGGTATCAAAATATCAGCATCAGCTTCAAGCATCTCATTCCCAGATTCTTGGAAACCAGGAAACCCTTTTATTGTACCTTTTGCAACTATATGTTGCTTGAGCAGTTCTATATTAATTCCATTTTCGTCTACTATAGAACCATCTCTTTCTAGTACATGCGTGATAAGTGCTTTATCTTCTAAGGATAAAAATAATGCTGCATGAAAACCTACATTACCAAGACCTTGAACAATAATTCTTTTTCCTTTTAACCCTGAACTTAAACCTGTTTTTTTTAAATCAATTTTATTATCAAAAAATGCCCTAAGAGCATATTGAACTCCTCGACCTGTAGCTTCAGTTCTACCTGAAATACCACCTTTGCTTACTGGTTTTCCAGTCACACAGGCCCATGCATTGAGATCTGTAGGGTTAAGACGTCGATACTCATCAGCCATCCATGCCATTTCTCTTTCTCCAGTACCTACATCAGGTGCAGGAACATTTTGAGAAGGGTGTATCAAGTCCCTTTTAGCTAACTCTTGAGCAAATCTTCTAGTTATTCTCTCCATTTCTTCAGGTTTCCAATCTCTAGGATTAATTATTAAACCTCCTTTGGAACCCCCAAAAGGAACTTCAACAAGAGCACACTTATATGTCATTAATGCTGCCAAAGCTTCTACTTCCTCTTGATTTACAGCTAAATCGTATCTGATACCACCTTTCACAGGTTCAAAATGATCAGAATGTACAGATCGGTAACCTACGAAAGTATGCATAGTACCTCTTAATCTAACTCCAAACCTTACTGTATAAGTGGCATTTGCAAACATTATTTGATTTGCTAGATCTGAACTTAAAAATTCTAAGCCATCTGTATCCTGCAAACACTTAACTGCTTTTCTAAAATTTACCTCAATTGAATTTAAAAAGGCACTACTCGCCATTTGACTATCCCCCCAGTTAATAAATCTAAATCTTTTTATGATTCATTTAGTTTACCAAACGTAACACACAAAAAACAAAGTACAAGAACTAGTAGAAACTTAAATTATAATTTAATTTTTGAAAGGATCACAGGCGTAACTTCTCTGACAAGCACCTCCAGCACTTGGGTCTACTGACATAGTAACATCTTCTAACCCAGTTCCAGCTCTTTCATAGATACACATTCTTTGCTTTGTACCTATATTGATGTAAGAGCGTTTTAGCCTACATGTCGTAGTCCCCTTACTTGGCTTAGTGCCCCTTCTACGGCATTTTGCCTTTTCTCTACCTAGAATTGTTTGGGGCCATTTTAACCTTTTATTAGACCATTCTATACATGGACCTTCTGCAGTTCCCTCATACATTCGCCCTTCAGCAAAAGCAGGCTCTTTAATAATATCCAGAAAAAATATTACTAAAATAATGACTATTATTTTTTTTAAAAAAAACAACATGATAGATTTTAAATTCTTTTCTCTTATTTAGTATAAAATTTAATTTAATTAAATAAAAGAAGTAATATTAATGAAATTTCATACTTACTTTGGTTTTTCCATCAGGATATGCTCTTCTACATTCAATAATAGCATCAGCTAATAGATTTGATGCAATTTTTTCATCTCCATTTGCAAAACCTTTGGTTATTTCACTTGATAAATGTGTAAGGAACAATAAAGCAGAGGCTAGTCTTCTTTCTACATAAACATCCTCCAAATCAGCTGTATACTTTAATAGTGATAAAGCCACGGCCGATTGAAAATCTTTGAGATCTTTCTTTTCAGAACTTAAATCTAAACCTAGTTCTTTTTTAATTTCTGTATCTTCTTTATTTGAAGATGTTAGCCTTGCTTTTTTATTATCCATAATAGCTACTCTTTATTTTTTTTCTAATACATTAACGTCTTTTTAAAAAAAAATTTTAAAAGATAATTTTACAAATTTTAAATGATGGCGTTATTTATGACTTGAAAATAACTTTTTATAATAAGATTATATTTTGATGAGTGCTGAAAATACAGAAAAAGATAACAAAGTAGAGAATAATACTCCTCCACCTAAAAAGAAAATGTCAATTAAATTAGATTATTTTCAAATTGCACTTTATGGAGGTCCAGCTATTATATTTTTTCTTATTTTTTATTTAATTAAGAACTTTTTATTCGTTCCACCAACTGAACAAGAAATAAGAGAACTTACAAAAATTAAAGAACAAGATCCTTTTGCTCACTTAGCAATAGACCCACCACTAAAAATGGCGCAGGTGATAGCAAAAAAAAAAGCAGAGGATAAAGCACTTGCAGAAGCTGAAACAGAAGTCTTAGCAGATGGGACAATTGCTTTTCTTTCTCCAAGGTACAAATATTATGAATTTAGTGGTCCTCTAGCAACTAATCTAATCAATAGTAGAAAAATTCTTACCATTAATATATCTGTTGCAGTTTTTGAAACACCTATGAAAGCTGAAGATTTTTATGAAACATTTGAACATTTTGTGCCTGTTTTGAGGTCTATAGTCATAAAAGGTATAGGGGATTTCACATTAGAAATGGCAGAAGATGAACCTACAGTTTTTCAGTTTCGTGAGTATTTACTTGAGGCATTTAATAAAAAACTTCGAGATTTGGGAGCACAACCCATATTAAAAAAAGTTGTATTTAGTAGTTTTGTAATTACTTAGGCTAAACAAGTTTTGATTATGGTCGTTATGTCTTTTATGGAAGAAATAAAAAACATAAATTCTTATAGTCAAAATAATCAAAGTAATTTTTACAATGCTACTGATGAAAAAGTAGATGATGAGGATCAAGATAATAATTCCTTTGATCTAGCTCAATTACTTAAAACAGGCTACCAAAAAAGAAAATTCTCTAATACCAGTACAGTGAATTGGTTGCAAACCTGGAGAATTTCCAACTTATAAATTTAAATTTTTTGCATCTATTATTCTGAATTTCCAGGAAAGTACGCTTTGCCTTGTATTGCTTTAGCTCCCAATTTCTCTTTAAATATTGGATTATCATTTAATATATTAGTAAGTGCTTCATTAACCCATTTTTCGGCTTCTTCTTGACTGTCTGCATCTAACTCTGCGATACCATCAACAATCCAATGTACTTTAATTTTCATGAATTGTTCTCCTTATTTGAATTTAGTTATTTTTATTTACAAAATCTTTAAAAAATTTCTCAGCATTATCTTGTTCTTCAATAATTTCCTCTGGAGATAGTTCTTCTTCAACATTGTCTCTCATTTCGTCGGCATTTTCGAGTCCAAGAGCAGCACCAACAGTAAACCATTTATAAGCAGACGGATATTCTTTTTCTTCAACTACTTCTAAAAAGAATTTACCTAGATGCATAATTGAGGTTTGAGACCCACTTTCGATACTATTAATAAGATAGTTTTTTACTTCTTCACGTACAGTTTCAACTGTTTTCTCTGGTACTAGATCAACTAATTCTGAAACTAAATCGTCAGCTTTTTCAATATTGCCAAGTTTTGATAAAAAAGCCCAATATAAGGATTCTGAATATTTTTTGGTTATACCTTTTCCTTCTTTCAACAAATAAGCTAGATTATACTGTGCGTCATGTTCAGAATTGTTAGCTAGTTTTTCAAAAATAGGGAACGCTTCGTTATATTTTTTAGATTTAAAAAATTCATATGCTTTTTTAAAAAGTATATCACTATCACTTAATTTATGATCATCACTTACAGATTGATTTGAGAAAAAATAAATTATTACGAAAATTTTTATAAAATAATTTATAAAAATTTTCATCTACCTGCCATCATCACTAGCTGTAGGTAAAATACCCTAACCTTAAATTTTGAGCCTGGACGCTTCTCATATACAACAATTCTTGGCCTGTCAGAATTAGGTTTTTGAAATTCAACAACCATAGTATCAGGAAGATGTACTCCATTTTGTTCTAATGTTGCGTGCGGATCTGAAGAAAAATCTTTATGAAAATCTGGATCTATCCAAATTCTTGCAAGTGCCTTTCCAATAATATCAGGTAATAATTTTTTTACCTCCTCACGTGATTGTAAAGAAATATTACCGTTAACTAAGTCTAATGGTGCTAAATCTCTGTTTTTCTCTATAACAGCTGGAGGAGAAAGTTTTTTTATTGGAATTAAAGCTCTTTGAGAATTTGCAGACATAAATACCTCTATTTTTGTAACAATTTACAAATAAAATGCCCAATTGTCCAACGACTTATTTTAAAAATTTATTAATTTATTAATAGAATTTGTTTATTATTGGCATAATAATTGAATTAATTTAGCTAAAAGGTTTTAAAATGATTTCAGTTATTAGATCAGGTTTAGCGGGAATTACTCAGGAAATTTCAGTTATTTCTAATAATATAGCCAATGCAAGCTCAATAGGTTTTAAAAAAAGCACCGCTTCTTTTGAAGATGTTTTTTCTGAGCAAAATGAAAAAAGGTCAGCCTCATTAACAGGTTTTGGTATAACTTTAAAACAACCACAAAGAATTCATTCACAGGGAAGTTTGAAAGAAACGGGTCAAGCCCTTGATATGGGTATTGTAGGAAATGGAATGTTTCTTTTAGACTCTAGGGAAGATACTGGAGTAGTTACCTATTCTAGAGCAGGATCTTTTAGTGTGAATAATCAAGGTTTCATAGTAAATATGGATAATATTCCTATACTTGATAAAAACCAAAATACAATAAAATTACCTTTTAATGTTTCAGTAGACGGTAAAACACCTCAAAAATTGACTAATGTAAAGGTCGAACCAGATGGTAAAATAAAAGCTTCCTATGGAACTTCTGAATTTTTAACAATTGGTCAAGTTGGATTAGCTAAGTTCTCAAATGAAGCAGGATTACGGTCTATTGGTGAAAGTAATTTTTTGCAAACAACTGAGTCTGGTATACCAACGATAGGCAACCCCAAAGATTTGGGATTTGGTTCAATACAAAATGGAAGCTTAGAAAATTCAAATACTGAAATATCAGATGAACTAGTTAAATTAATAAGAGCTCAACAGGCATTTAATGGTAATGCCAAAATGCTAGAAACAGAGAGAAAAGCTACCGAGTTATTAATGCGATAAATTCTTTTTTTATTTTAAAGGGATTATCCAGGATAAATCTAATATCTTCAACTTTGCAGCAGTTTCTATCAACAAATCTCCAGCAAGATTTATTGATAAAGGAAGATCTAAGAGCATTATGACTGTAACGGGTCTATTTGCATCTTTCATCATTAATCTACATAATTCATCAAATTTAGTATCACTTAAATTGATATCTGCTTTCATCACCGGACGATCAATTGATATATCCAAAATACCGCTATAATGTATTTGTTTTGAAACTGTTGGTTTTATCTTTACGACACAATTTCCTCTAGAAATATTCATTAAACTGCATGAAAGTGATAATTCTTGGTCTAGGCTGTAACCCATTAAATTTAATTCAGCAGTTTGAACTGCCATATGTACTGATTTAGTTTGATAAAAGTCCTTTTTAATAACAAACTCCTTCTAAATTGAAGCCTCTTTAATTTTATTTCTCAACTTAGAAATAGCCGATTTTTTAATTTGTGAAACACGCCCCGTAGTTATATCCATAACTTCAGCTATTTCATAGACATTCAACTCTTCAACATAATATAATTGTATTACAAGAGCTTCTTTTTTTGGCAAGCATGATAATGCATCTTTTAAAGTATTTTTTAATTGTGAATTAGACAAAGCTTCTTCAGGACTACTTTCTTTAGATGCAAACCATATTGAATATTCATCATAAACAGAATCTAGTGATTGATGAACATTTGCATTAAAAGCAATTTCCCATTCTTCATATTCCTCTAAGCTCATCCCTAATTTTTTTGCAATCTCTCTATTTGTTGGATCTCTTTGCAATTCTGAACGCAAAATTTCTTCTGCTTTTTTTGACTTCTGCTGCATTTGAATTGTAGTTCTACAAAGGTTAGAGCTTTTTCTTAAATAATCAACAATAGCACCTCTAATTCTTATAACTGCATAACTAGAAAACATAGCTCCTTCTTTCTTACTATATTTTTGAGCTGCATTTACTAAACCAAAATATCCAACCTGTAATAAATCATCAATTTCAACAGCGTTTCTTACTCTACCATGCATATGCCATGCTATTTTTCTGACTAGTTCCATATGTTCCTTTACCAAGCTTTCAACATTTGGATTTGCTTCTGAGTAAGTTTGTTTCATAGAATTCATTTTTAAATTCCCTTTTTATTTAAAAAAAGTTACTCCCTTAGGATCATTTTTAGGAGTACTTTGAATAGATTTAGCTACCGCCATAAATGCTCTTGTTTCTATTGTATCCTGTTTTGATAACATAATAGGCTTTCTTTCCACTACTGAGCGTCTTAATCTTTGAGAAAATGGAATGTGCCCACAGTAAGATAACTTAACATTTAAAAATCTATTAACTATACCTTGAAATTTGGTAAAATGCTGAAGAGCTTGAGTGTCATTTTCAACCATATTTACAATTATTGAGAAATTTTCAACACCAGCCTCTAAGTTTGCAGCCTTTATAAATGTGTAAGCATCCATGAAACTAGTTGGTTCTCCAACTAATATTAAAACTAATTTATCTACTGCAGATGAAAATGTTATTGAACTGTCGGAAGCTCCAGCAGGTACGTCAACTACCAGAATATCAGTATTTTCCTGAATAACATCGAGAGTTCTTATTAATTCATATCTGGCCTTAACCTCTAAATTCAATAGTTCAGTTAATCCACTACCACCAGATAAAAATTTTAATCCAAGAGGACCAGGAGCTAGAACATCTTTTACCTCTGATTTTGAAACTAAGATGTCTTGTGCAGTTTTTTTTGGGTTAACTCCAAGAAGAATGTGAGAGTTAGCCAGACCAAAATCAGCATCAAAGAGAACTACTCTTGAACCTAGTCTTGATAAAGTAAGAGATAAGTTAACTGCGATGCTGGTTTTACCAACACCACCCTTACCACTTGCTACTGCTATTGAGATTGTCATTTTAATTCTCACTCACACAATTTAATAATATTGTCTTTCAAATATTGCGCCAAAATCTCTTTATTAGTAAAATTAATTGATTTTAAAATTGATCTTGTATTTGTTAAATAACCAATAGAACAATTATTTTCTGCTACCACTGATAATTCTTCAGGTGAAATATCATTTTCGTCTAATTTAGTAAAAGCAAGAATTGGATTGATACTACCATAAATATCCAATAACTTTTTTAAATTATATTTATTTGAACCAGACGGAACAACTAAAATTGTAAGTATCTTATTTGATCCAACCTTTTCTTTTAAGTTTTTTAAAAGATCTAAGACATGATCACTATTTGTAGAAACATCAATAATTAATTTTTTTTCTATGCTCTCAATTTTTTGCTGAGCGTTTTCTGGTAAGATGTGAACATTTGGAATATTTATAAGTCTAGAGTAAGATTTAAGATTATCATTTAGAAATTCATTTTGTTTACCCAACTTACATAATGCAACATTATCACTCTTTATTTCTTGAACAAATGAGGCAGCTAGCTTAGCTGAAAATGACGTTTTCCCACTTCCACTTGCCCCTACAATGAAAACATATTTGCTTTTGATTAAATTATCAATTGAGTCATCTAAAGTAAGAGAATTTGCTAAGTCTCCAATAAAATTTTGGACACCTTCTTCAGAGTTTTCATTTTCTAATTTATCATTGAATTTTATTAGTGTATTGTTTGAAAAACCAATTTCCTGTAGCTTTACTTTAGTGGTATTTCTCAGATTAGGGCTTAATCCTGCCATATCAGTCAAGATCATTCCATTTAACTGTTTTTTTAAAGCTTTAAACTCAGAATTCAACTTATTAATTTTATCATCGTCTAAGTATCCTAAATCTAATCTTTCATTACTTCCTCTTTTATTTGTAGATAATTCTTTTTTTAAAGTTGACAGAGGTGATGATACATTTAACTCTTTCGAAATCATTTCATCAAATTTTTGATTAACTTTCTTTTGAGGTTTAATTTCTTTTTTTGGTTTATTTGTGGCCTTTACTAAAATTTCGTTACCTATTTTTTTTGTTCCAATAATAAAGGAATCCTTACCAAGTTTTTCAACAATTTCATCCATAGCTGTTGCAGTATCTTGTGCTCTTATCGTTAGTACGGTCATGTTTCCCTCCTTAATTATTATCTTCTCAGCTATCCAGAAATGGAAGCCACCACATTAATTTTTCTATTGTCTGGTAATTCAGTAAAAGCTAAGACAATCATATCTTCAACATGTTGCCTAACAATTGCTGAAAACTGTCTTCTAATTGCTGGAGAAACAACCAAGGCAGCACTTTTACCTTCATTACTTAATTTTTGATTTGTTTCAGAAATTTTTGTTAATAGATTCTGTGCAAGTTCATTATCTAATACAAGTCCTTCTTCTCCACTTTGTCTAGACATCTTGATTAGCATTTGTTCCAAGTCTGCTTCTAAAGTGATTACCGGAAGTGGCTGATTTAGAGGTGAAATTTGCTGTATCAGTAAGCCTGCAAGAGTCGGACGAAGTGCTTCAGCAGTTTCAACAATTGATAAATTACGATTTGAAATACTAGCTAAACTTTCCAATATACTTCTCAAATCACTAACTGGAACTCTTTCTGAAAGAAGCTCTCTAAGTATACCAGTTAAATTATGTAAAGGGACTAACTTTGGTACAACAGATTCTACTAGGTTAGGAGCTGTTTTTGAAAGGTTATTTAACAGTACTTGTACATCATCTTGGCCTATAAGTTGACCTGCAAATTTATTTAATATTTGACTAAGATGTGTTGCTAAAACTGATTCAGGTGTAATAACAATATATCCCTTAGATTCAGCATCTGATTTTTGATTTGATTTTATCCATATTGCATCCATTCCAAACGATGGATCTTTGACTTCATGTCCTGAAATCTTTACTGATACATCTTCACCGGCTATACATAATAAACTATCAGGGTAAATAACATCTTCACCTACTATTGTTTGACCAATCCTTATCCTATACTGGTTTGCAGATAAAGATAAATCATCTTTAATTCTAACTGGAGGTACTACAAAACCCAATAATTTGGAAACCTCTCTTCTAATTCCAGTTATTCTACTGATTAAAGGTCCACCAGAATTATCGTCTACCATTTCTACTAAGCCATATCCTAACTGAATAGATACTGGCGAATAATCTGTCACTTCCTCTAAGTCAATTTCTCCCCCACCAGAATTCTCATCATCAAGAGTATCATTTGAGTTTTCTTCATCTTCACTAATTTCATTATTTTTTAAATTCATTGCTAAATAGCCAATTATACCAGAAATTGCACCCGCAACTAAGAATAAAGTATTAGGCATTCCTGGGACAATTCCAATCAAGAAAAGTACCCCAGATACAGGTAACCAAGCCCTTGAAAGATTGATTTGCTTCCCAATATGTTCGGCCATATCCTGGGTAGAAGAAACTCTTGTTACAATAATTGCAGTAGCTATTGCTAACAATAGAGACGGAATTTGTGCAACCAACCCATCTCCAATAGATAATAAAATGTATGTTTCAGCAGCTTCCTCAAAGGCTAAGTCATGTTGTGTAATACCTATTATTAAGCCACCAATAATGTTAATAGCTAAAATTAAAATACCTGCTACAGCATCACCTTTGACAAATTTTGATGCACCATCCATTGCACCATAAAAGTCTGCTTCTTTTGCTATTTCTTCTCTTTTTTCAGTTGCCTCTTTTGCATCTAGTATTCCAGCATTAAGGTCAGCATCAATAGCCATCTGCTTTCCAGGCATAGCATCTAAGGTAAATCTTGCTGATACTTCTGAAACTCTTCCAGCACCTCTAGTGATAACAACTAAATTTATAATAACTAAAATTACAAATACAAAAATACCAACAGCATAATTACTAGCTATAATAAATTTTCCAAAGGCTTCTATGATTTTACCAGCAGCATCACTACCAGTATGTCCATCTGCTAACACAACTCTTGTTGAAGCAACATTCAAAGCCAGACGTAATACGGTAGCAATTAATAAAAGACTTGGAAAACTTGAAAAATCTAGGGGCCTGTAGGTATGCATTGCAACCATAAGAACTAATAGGGAAACTAAAATATTTGTTACAAAAAATAAATCTAATAAAAATGCTGGTAAAGGCAAAACCATCATTGCCACAACAGCTAGTATACCAAGCGGTAATACTCCAATCTTTATTAAGCTAGTAAAACTTTTTAAGCTCGAGTTTTTTGCTGTCAATTCCATGACGTCAAAATACCGACTTTATTTTTAGCAAAGAAATCATTTGACTATTTAACCTACTGTAATCATTAATTAAATTTTACAAAAATCAATCAATTATAATTCATTGTAAATAATAAAGGCAAAAAATATGCCATTATCATTTATTAATTAATTTTAAGGAAAAATAGATATGCAAATTAGCAAATTTTGATAATTGGCATAAAGCGTGCATCTAGAATTCAAATGTTTAATGATCCAGGTGAACGGAGTCAAAAATGAATTTAAAAACTATAATTTTGGGTTTCATAATAATAACGTCTACTGCATGTCAGAGTAATCTCCTCAAAAATGCCTTAAATGGAACAAGTGAAAAAGTTGCAGAAGATGCGGTTGTAACTACTATGAGTATGACACAAAGTGGCGGAGAAGAAGCAGCTCATGTTGCAGCAATAAATGAAGTGCTAGATGCCAGTGTAGAAGAAATACCAACAATAAGTTCCGTTGGCTATGCTGTTGTTTCATCTCAACCAGGACGATCAGAAAATCAGCGTAGACTTATGGCTATTCGTTCTGCCAGAATGGCAGCAATGAGAGATTTAGCAGAACAAATTCATGGATTAAATGTAGAGGGTAATACCACCGTAATTGATTTAATGGTACAAAACGATACATTTAGAGGTGTAGTGTCTGGAACAATTAGGGGTGCTAGAACCGTTAGAATAAATCCTACAGGTGCTGATACTTATGAAGTAGTTTTAGAGATTGATAGAGAGACATTAAGTTATTTACTTAAAAAAGCAAGATCGGTTGCATAATTGATGAATACTTTAAGTAAAAATTTTAAATTTTATTTTCAATTAATCTTAATTGTATTTACTTTAGTCATTTGGGTAACAATTGCATTAAGTGATACAGTTTTACCAAATAAAAATAGTGCTGAAAAAGATACTATTAGTTTCATCCTTTCTACAGGAAGAGCGTCACTCAATTCACCTGAAGATACAGATTTAGCTAGAAGAAGGGCTTTAGAAGACGCTTTATATTTAGCTTCGATAGAAGGTGGAGCAAAAATCAATGGATACTCCGCAATAGATTCAGGGACTAAACTAACAGAAAATTTTGTGGTACGCCCAACTACAAAAATTTTAGATTATGCTATTACTAAAGAGGTAATAAAGGAAACACATTATGAAGTCACAATTAAAGCAGCTATTGGAAGCTTAGATAATAAAAATTGTTCAAATAATAATATTTTTAATTTGATTGCTTATAAACCGATTTTTAATTTATCTAATGAATCTCCTGCATGGTTATCACCTGTTCTTAACGAATTATTTGTAGAAATTATTAACGATATAAATAACAGACAAAATATTGAGCTATTTAATTCAACTGACATAGAATTAAATTCTTCATTACTGAAAAATATTAATGATGATTATGATTATACTTCTCTAACTCTTGGAAGAACAAGAACTGAAGTTGGCTCTTTTGCTTACGTGCCAACTATAAAAATGTATGTTGATAACAAAAGTAGTGCACTTAATAATGAGACTTTCTTAATTATGGAAATAACATCCAATTTATATGAAGGATTTACATATAAGAGATCCTCTTCAAAGTCTCATAAAATATCCCTGAAATTAAGTAATAGGTCTCCATGGAGGACAGTTAATGTATTGTCAAAACCATCAAGAAAGTTAATAGTAGAGGCACTAAAGAAGTCTATTAAAAAACATGTAGATTCACTTTTATCTGATTTAGACTGTCAACCATTAACAGCAAATTTAAAATTTGAAAATCAGATAAAAAAATTAAAAGTAAATATTGGAAAAAAACATGGTCTATCATTTAACTCTATAGCTTTTACAAGAGGAACTAATACACCTTGGGTTATATTTAAAGTAGACGATTTAGACAACAATAATGCAATTTTAAGTCCTATTGATCAAAGAAGAGACATTAAAGAACTTGATGGTAAATTAGTAGAATTTATGGAGGTATTATGATTAGATTATTAAATTTAATACTTTTTAGTACTACATTGATGTTTAGTACTACCTCATTTTCTCAACCAATTGTCATTTTGGAATATAGAGGGTCAAATAATCAAAATTTATCTGAAGATATCTCCAATAACATATTTATGATGGATCCAGATCATACTGAAAAACATACTGTACCAAAGGGACAATCATTAAGTGAAATTATAGACGATTATTATTCCGGAAGTGGTTTAGATAAGAGATTTTTAAAATTAGCTATAGTTGCAGCAAACCCAAGAGCTTTTGCACAGCAAAACCCAAATTTTATGTTTGCTGGAGCAACTCTGCATTTGCCAAGCTTAAACCAAATTCAAGCAATGGTATTGGGTATTCCAATTAATGGAAAATTAAAAGACTACGAAAAACAAGCTGATAATAGAGGAATCTTCTTTTTTGGTGGGTAAAATGTATTTAGTTAGAGAAAAGATTTTTATATCATTAATATTATTATTATCGGCCACGATTTCTTGTGCATCTTCAGATAAACTTTTAAATCATGATCATGAATTAATCTCTGCAGAAACATTAACAAAATTATTAAAAAAGTTCTTAATAAATAAAGGAATTGAGTCCTACCCTTCAATAAATAAAAATAAAAAATTCAAAAGCTGTGGAGAACCTTTAAAGTTTTTTCCTGTTTTTCAATCTTGGAATACTGTTGAGGTAGTTTGTAATGGTCCTAAAAATAATTGGAATTTATTGATAAGAACACGAGCAAATGCATCTCTAGAAGATAATACAAGTAAAGAAATCCAAAAAAATAATATGATTATTTTTTCTAAAAAAAGCTTAAAAAAAGGTCAAATTATAGCAAAAGATGATTTAGTTTTTAAAAATGTTAAAAAAAATATTGGTGCTGATATTTTCAATAATATTGAGGATTTAGTAGGTCGGAAACTTAAGCAAAATGTTAGCTTAGGTTTTCCAATTAGATCTCGACATTTACAGCTTGATTGGGTAATTAGTAAGGGTGATAAAATTGATATAATTAAATCAATTGGTACTATCTTTATTTCTGCATCTGGTGTTGCACTCGAAAATGGTCAAAAAGGTGAAAAAATAAGAGTAATGAATTTATCAAGTGAAAAAAATTTAGTAGCTTGGGTATTAAATGAAAAAAAAGTAACAACACAAACTAACATAAATAGAAATTAGGTCGTTATAAAGTACCAAGGAGGGTAATATTATGGTAGAGTCAATAAAAAGCTTAACTAAGAATATTGATGTATCAAAGAATAGTTCGTCGAATATAGATAAAGTCGACAAGTTGAATGCTACCAGCGTTTCACAAAAGCCTGCTGTTGATACAGTGGATATTAGTGGGTCATTGCCAGCTTCAACATTAGCCGATTTTACGAAGAAACCACCAATTGATATGGAAAGTGTTTCAAGAATAAAAGAAGCGATCGCAAAAGGAGAATATCCAATAGATTTAGATGCTGTTGCTGATATGCTATTAGATGCATTTAAGGAAATGAAAAGCTAGTATTGGTTCATAATTGTCGATTTTGAACTAATGTTTGAAAAGAGAAGAGATTTTTTTAAAGTGATTGAAAGCAAGCTTTCAAGCACTAGTTTTTTATTGTCTAAACCAGAAAAACTTAAATCAGAACTTAAAAATTTTGAAATATTTCTTAAAGAACATTGGCCAAGCATTTTTGCTTCTCTAAATGAATGTCCACTTAATGAAGATGAAATAAAAATACTTCATGCTCTACTTAAATCTATTGAAACTTTGAACAAAAAGGTTGATTCTAAACTAGATTTTTTTGATGATTTTCAAAAATATATGAAGGAATCAATTGAAAAATAAAGATATCTATTTATCATGTTTTCTTTTTGATATAATTTAACAATATGGAAAATTTTTTTAATCAAAACATATCTTTAAGCGTTTTGGAGTTTGCTTTTTTAATAATGATTATATGTTTATTTTTGATTTTAATTTCTTTTTTTAACAACCAGAAAAAAATAAAGTTAAAGCTTGACGATATTCAGAAAAGCATAACAAAGATTAATTCTCATATTAATGAAATTAGTACCGAATATGGTATCATAGACAAAAATTTAAATTCATCTAAAGAAGACCTAACAAATATAAACCAGACTATTCGTTCAATACAAAAAGATATTGGAAAAAAAAATGACGAAAATTTATCTGAGCAAATTATAAATAAAGCCGTTGACCTTGCAAAGCTAGGGGTAGATGTAACGGAAATATCAAATAGAACTGGACTTAGTGAAGAACAAATAGAAACACTTATAAAGTTCCATACTCAGAAGTAAAATTGCTAAGATAAACATTCAAGGTATAAATTTATTTAGAAATTAAAATCATTAGTTTACATTTTATTTTTTATTTGAATTTAAAGCTAAAATTTAAAATTTTTGATATTTCATTAACTCCATCCTCTAGAGTTATATAATAATTGTATTGTTGATTATTTTTTTCTTGATAAATTTTACTTAATTAATTTTTAATTCCTTTAACATCTTTATCATTATCATCCTCTTTCGGAGGACTTGCTTCAGAAACTTCTTCATTACTGGCAAGTGCTTGCATCTCTTCTGGGTTTAAAGAGGGACTCTCCTCTTCTAACCCTTTTTTATCATCTTGAACGTTGTTCGTTTCTTCTGAGTTATCATTAATTGCATCTTCAATTTTCATAGAAATTAATTCTGCTTTTTTTGACTCCAATAATTTTTTGGCATCATCAGCATGTACATCAATCTTAACTCCTTCAGGAAATCTCACCCCGTTAACTTCACTTGCTTCTAATATTTTAAGAGTCATCCAACCTTCTTTTAAATCTTCAGTTTCATCTGAAATATCGCTTTCGATATCTGAATCATTTTCCTCGCCTAATTTATTATCTTTTACATATTTTTTATCAGCAATTTCTGAAAACCTCATTCTCAAGATTTCAACTCTTGCAGAAAAAATACCTAATTTAGTCCCTGTATCTGTATCATCAGTTATTAGAGCCTGTAGCTTAGTACTTAAAGCGTCTAGCGGTGTATCAGAGTATTTCTCAATAATTGCGTCTCTTATTCTCATTGTTTCAGGAGCTAGCTTGAGATTTTTTTTCTTACTAATTTCCTGTAATTTATCATTTTCCATCATTTTTCTCTTCATAATTGATTTTGGCATTCTACTTGCAAATTTCGATCCAGAAAACAAATTTTAAGAATTTTTGTGATATAGGAATTTAAGATAGGATGCCAAGTTTTACTGAACATTTAGGATTTCATGCTAGCGCTTTACAATTGAGATCTCGTAGAAATGAGATGTTAGCTTCTAATATTGCTAATGCAGCTACACCTAATTTTAAGGCTAGAGATTTAGACTTTGATACTGAATTAAAACGTATAAATAAAATTGGCAACATTCAAACTACTAATAATTCTCATTTTGCAAGTATTCAAAAGAGAATTGGAAAAGATAGTGTGTTTAGACTTCCAATTCATCCAAGCTTAGACGGAAATACCGTAGAAATGGCAGTTGAGCAAATGCAGTTTTCAGAAAACGTTATGCGATATCAAACTACTCTTTCTTTTTTAAACAATAAAATATCTGGACTACGTTCAGCAATAAAAGGTGAATAATGAGTGATATTAAAAACATTTTTGATATCTCAGGAAGAGCAATGTCAGCTCAACTTACTCGTTTGAATACCGTTGCATCCAACCTAGCCAATGCAAATAATGTTTCTGGGTCCATAGATAAAGCCTATAAAGCTATTAAACCTGTATTTGAAACAAAGTTTGCAGACAGCTTAAGACAATCAGGACTTGCTAGTGTTGATGCTGTTCAAATAAAAGAAGTAAACAGACTTCCTGAAAAAGTATATATGCCAGAACATCCTCAAGCGAATGAAGAGGGTTTTATATTTAATGCTGCAGTAAATGTAGAAGAAGAATTAGTCGAAATGTTGGAAGCATCAAGACAATATCAAAATAATATAGAAGTTGTTTCAACATTAAGAAATTTAATGATGCGAACAATCAATATGGGAAAATAATTGAAACCTGGAGAGAATAAATGTCAACTATAGATCCTAACTCAACAGCTACACTAAATAAAATCTTGGAGAAGATTGGTGTAAAATCAAATGATGATACTTCTTCTTTAAAGAAAAAGGATACTTTGGGCCAATCGGATTTTTTAAAATTGATGACTACTCAATTACAAAATCAGGACCCTTTTTCTCCAATGGAAAATGGTGACTTTATTGCACAAATGGCACAATTTTCAACTGTAACTGGTATAGCTGAAATGGGTGAAAGTTTAAAAAGTTTGTCTAATCAATTAGGCGAATTTAGAATAGCAACAGCCACGAATTTATTAGGACATTCAGTCCTTGTTCCAGGAAATAAAGTAAGGCCAAATTCTGAAGGAGAAATTCATGGTGTCTTAGATCTTCCAAGAGCCTCTAGTGCAACAAATGTTGTTTTTTCTAATTCTGCCGGTGAAACAGTTCACTCTATTGATTTAGGATCACAAGCATCTGGTTTAGTGGGTTTCAGTTGGAATAATATACCAGAAGATATTCTCAGTGGTGATAATTTGTTAAAAGTAGAAGCATTTATGAATGGAGAAAATGGAAGATCTGGAGTTACACCTTCAGTATTCGCCGAAGTATTAGCAGCTTCTACTGGAGATGCTAATACAGGTGTGGTTCTTGAAGTTAAAGATTATGGAAATATAAACGCTGCAGATGTAAGAAAATTTAGATCAAATAATCTTTAATATAAAAAATATATACATAATTGGAGTAAATAAATGTCGTTTTATACAGCACTTACAGGATTGAATGGTTCATCAGCAGATATTTCTGCTACCTCAAATAATATTGCAAACGTTGGAACTACTGGCTTTAAAAGAAGTCGTGCTGAATTTGGTGATATTTTTGCTACTTCACCTTTACAGAATTCATCTTCATCTATTGGTTCTGGTGCAATTCTTAAAGGTGTTAAACAACAGTTCACTCAGGGTAATATTGCATCATCTCTTAATGCTTTAGACTTAGCTATTTCAGGGCAAGGTTTTTTTACATTAAAACCTTCCTTAACATCCGCACAAACTGTTTATACAAGAAATGGATCACTCAATGTTGATAATGACAGATACGTTGTTGATTCTGCTGGACAATATTTAGTTGTTTATCCCGTGAATGAAGACGGTTCTGTTACTGCTAAAGATCTTTTAAGCGCTGTCCCTCTTCAATTACCAATTACATCTGGAGATCCTAAAGCTACAAGTAATATTTCTTTAGGCGTAAATTTACCTGCTACAGCAGAAGTGGTAACATCCAGACCAGAATTTACAAGTGGAGGGTATAATTTTAATCCAAATGATCCAAGTACATTCACTAATTCTACATCAATTACAATTTTTGACGATTTGGGTAATCCAACAATCGCAACTATGTATTTCTGTAAAACACAAGCAGCATCAACGAGTGATCCAACCAATAAATTTGATACAAAACTTGTAATTGGAGATACCATAATTGATCCTGATTTGGTAAGTGCTGTAGATGATACCGGTCAGCAAATCTTTATTGATAAGTTTGGTGCTCAAACAACATCAGTTCCAGACGATAACTACTTTATTGAAGGAAAAGGATCTGCCTTATATAAATTAGACGATCTTCAACAACAGGTTCCCTCTCAAAGTGCGAATATAAAAGGTGCCCAAAGTACTTTTGATTTTGGTGAAGAAGGCGATAAATTAGTTGAAGTTGTTACTGATCCTATGCAATTTAATGCAACAAGAGAGGCTGGCTTAGTAACAGGGAGCAATGTATATTGGGGTAAAAATTTTCTTACCTTAAATGTTGATAATGGTGACCAACCAGTCAATATTGATATACGTCCTGGCCAGTATAATGCAGCACAACTTGCAGCTGAAGTAGAAAGAGCTATCAATGAGGCTTATGGAGATGATAGAAAGATACAAATTGTTAAAAATGTTGATGATGATTTAAATATCAATCTTTTCAAACTTACAGCCGATGGAACCTCAGACGCGTTAGACACACCAATTACAGTAGATCTTTTGGGATCTAGTTATGTTACTGATATTGAAGGGATTTCATTAACTGGTGCATCGCCAGATTTTACAAAAGAACAATTTTTAGCGCATTCTCAAGCTAGAATTAATGCTGCTATGAACAATTATGCAGTTAAAGCATCAACAGATGTAGTTGATAAAGCAACCCAATTAGGAGTTAATACACAATTGTTTGCAAGAAGTGTTGGAAAAGCTGGAAATATTTTAACGCAAACTGAAATAATTCCAATTACTCATAATACGATAGATGGAAGTGGTAATTTAGCTAATTCTTCCAAATTTATGCTTCACTCTTATTTTGGAAATAAACCTGAACTTACTGTTTATGATAGTCAAATTGTAGCTGGTGACAATGGCAGTGGTCAAAGTGCTGTATTTAATGCAGCTGAAAATACGCTGACGTTAACTTTAGCAAATACAACAGGACTTACCGCAAATAGTAAAATTAGAATTGCAGGAAAATTTACTACAGCAGAAGAAGCAATAGGAAATAGTAATTTAAACGGTAGAGAATTTACAATCTCTAATGTTACTACAAATACTATACAAATTAACACAACTGGTCTTGGGTTCCCTGATACAGACTTTGTATTAACATCAGGTGTTGCTGCAGACTCGGCTTTAAGTGTTCTTCACTCAAAATCTACTAATGTTGAGGCCTTTTTTGAGGGTGCTGAAAAAGTATATCAAGATGCTCCTATTAATTTCAGTAGTAAAAAAATAGTTGTTAGAGAAATAGGTGATGCAAAACATAGTTATACAAACAAAGAAGTTATAGCAAAAGGTGCAACTAATGGAATTTTTCAATTTGGAAACGGTAGTTTTGGAGGTGTTAATTCTTTAAAAACCCTTAAACTCGAAGCTGCAGATGTATCAACTTCAACTGATTGGGTGGATGAAAAAAATCCACCAATAAAAGTAAATTATGATACCGTAAACCAAAGGCTTAGTTTTGTAGTTGATAGAACAGTTCTTGGAACAGGTACGAATAGTAATTTTAATTCATTTACCGTTTTTGGTTCTTCTTTAGCAACAAGTACAAATAATTTAGGTGTACCCTCACAAAATGATGCATCCGAAGTATTGATCAGAGGTGGTGAGGTTCTATTTACCAATACATTTGTAGCTGATGGTGAAGAAATACAATTAAACGATAAGAGATATGGAATAAAAGTAAATTATAATAGTGATACAAAAGACTTTACATTTGCCTCTGGTACAACTGGTGAAGCAATTGCTGCTAATGGTGCTTTAGGAGTTACTGAAACTCAAAAAGCATCAAATATTGAGGTTGGAAGGTATTTATTATCAACTTCTGATGGGAGTGTAGTTGACGTAACTGATCATTTTGGTGGAAATAATGATCTAATGGGAGTTGGAATCACAAAATCTGATGCTGTATTCACAGCTGGTAGAGGAATTGCTGCATCTGCAGCACAAGTTGTTGGAGCAGCAGCCAAAGAAAAACTGACAGAAGTTTTTCGACTATCAAGTATAGGTGGTGAAAATATATTTAACGTATCAGTTAATGGTATTAATGGTGTTATAGAAGTTCCACCTGGTTTTTATGTGGGGTCTACTTTAGCAGAAGCACTACAGGAAAGAATCAATCAGATAGCTGATCCAACAACAGGTGAAACCGTTGGTGGAGTGGTTGTTAAATATGATCCAAATCAGAATAACTTTACATTTACGACTGGAACAACTGGAGATTCTTCAACTATCAAGGTTAAAGGAACTACTCGTTTAGGTTTGGATGACGTTCCTTTGGGTGTAGGAAATGTACCTAAAATATTTAATTTAGTTCAAGCAACAAACTCCGACGGAATTGCATTATTCGTTGATGCTAATGGAAATGTGGTTGAAACACCCCCAGAAAATCTAGTTGAAGGTTATTTTCCTTTATATATTGATGAAGGAGAATTAACTTTTGACAAAAGTGGTAAATTAGTTAGTCCAAAAGAAAAGGTACATTATGAGAAGCAACAAGAAGGTTTTTCAATTTCTCTAGATATTGACTTTGGAGCTTCTACTCAGTTTGCACAACCATTCTCTGTTTTATCTGTCGATCAAGATGGCTTTACTTCAGGAAGACTAGATGGTCTAGAAATTGATGCTGCTGGAACAATTAGAGCTAACTATACAAATGGACAAAACAATCCACTAGGGAAAATAGTTCTTGCAAACTTCAACAACCAAAATGGTTTGAAACAAATAGGTAATGCCACCTATGTGGAAACAGCTGTATCTGGATCACCACAAGTTGGTGAAGCTGGTGCAGAAGGTTTTGGAAATATTCTTTCAGGTTCATTAGAAAGATCAAACGTAGACATTACCGAAGAACTTGTAAACCTAATCACTGCACAGCGAAACTTCCAAGCATCTGCAAAAGCAATTGAAACAACAACTACACTAACTCAAACAATTATTAATATCAGACAGTAGCATTAATTATTTAAAGAGAATTTTGAGGAGACTTTTTTATGGATAGAATGATCCACACAGCATTAAATACCTTAAATAATCTTTATATGAATAGAGCTGTTAAATCTCAAAATTTATCCAATCTAAATGTGCCAGGATTTAGAAGAGATATGGGAACTACTTTTTCTTCAGGTTTCTTGACTGAAGACAAAAGATTTGATGCAAGAATTTTTGCCCTTCATGAAGGTGCAAATGTTTTTTCAGCTAATCCGGGCAATCTTTCTGAAACAGGCCTCGAAACTGACGTAGCAATAAGAGGTAGTGGTTTTTTTATGATACAGCCTGATACAGGTGGCCCAGCTTTATCTAGACGAGGTGATTTTGAAGTATCAAATCTTGGTGAACTAACAGATGGCGCAGGTGCAAAAATATTAGATAATAATTTAAATCCAATTAATATCCCTCCAAATAGGAGAATTATTGTTTCGGAGAATGGAGATTTATTTATAGAACCTTTAGGTGAACCGGAAGGAACTAGGGTTTTGGCTGCAACTATAGGATTAACTAGTGGTTCAGAAGAGCCTCTGCATAAAGACACTGATGGTGAAATCCGATTAGTTGCTGGTGGAATTCCTGCAGCTGACCAAAATGTAGTTCTTGCACAAGGTTTTATTGAAAATAGTAATGTGAATGCTATTGAAGAACTTGTAGACACCTTAAGTCAACAAAGATTATTTGAAGTAAATGTGAAATTTATCTCACTATCTGAGCAAATAGATGAAGGTGGTGCTAGTATTATGAGGTTACCTCAATAGTATTGGCATGAGCCTTGCACATCTCTCTTGAATTTAATTTAAGAGAGGTAAAAAATGTCAAGTAGTTCTATGCATGTTGCAAAAACTGGTTTGAATGCACATCAAACTAAAATGCAAGTAATTGCAAATAATTTATCAAATGTAAATACAAGCGGATTTAAAAGAGATAGAGCTAATTTTGAGTCATTACTTTACCAAATAAAAAGAGCTAGTGGTGAACAAACTTCTGTTGATACAAACCTTACATCAGCATTTGCTGTAGGAACAGGTGTTAGAGTAAATAATACCCAAAAGGTTTATACACAAGGGAGTTTAATAAATACCGATAACGCTTTAGATATGGCCATTGATGGAGCTGGCTTTTTTCAAGTTTTGCTGCCTGATGGAAGAATTGGTTTCACACGAAATGGCGCTTTTACAAGAAACCAAGATGGAGTTCTTACCACACCAAGTGGTTATGTTTTACAGCCTGAAATAGCAATTCCAGAAAGCGTAACACAAATTAATGTATCCTCTGATGGAATTGTTAGTGTTCAAGTTGCAGGTCAGGTTGCAGCTGAAGAAGTAGGACAGATTACTCTTGCTGATTTTGCAAATCGTGCTGGGCTACAACCTATTGGCGAAAATTTTGTAGTAGAAACAAATGCAAGCGGTGCTGCTGCAGTTGGTAACCCAAGGGATGGTGGTTTTGGAAAACTAGTCCAAGGTTCCTTAGAAGGATCAAATGTTAATGTCGTTCAAGAATTAGTGGATATGATTGAAACGCAAAGAGCTTATGAAGTTTCTTCTAAATCAATTTCTGCATCTGATGAAATGATGAGATTTATT
>Ga0208624_1000267_pt1 | contig 27096 bp, 27 predicted proteins | sample Knorr_S23_td_DCM_FD_185607 | JGI IMG/M metagenome (GOLD analysis project Ga0208624, IMG submission 185607) | Marine microbial communities from Southern Atlantic Ocean transect - Knorr_S23_td_DCM_ad_71m_LV_A (SPAdes) (version 2) | ecosystem: Environmental > Aquatic > Marine > Oceanic | place... | reverse complement strand
TCATTCCAATCTGATACAATTTCCATAAACCCTGCACCGGCATCTTTCATTCCTAAGGCTATTTCTGTAAGCTCATCTTCATGCGCTCTTAACGTAGGAGTATATTCACCTTTTAAACTTTTATGACTTATAGTTCTTGATGTAGAAAATCCAAAAGCCCCAGCCAATATTGCCTCTTTTGTTATAAGACGCATTTTTTTTAAATCTTCTTTATTAGCTCTTTCATGTTTAATTGCACGTTCACCCATAACATAAACACGTAATGCTGCATGAGGTAACAAAGTACATATATCTATATCTCTATCTCGTTTTTCTAGAGCATCTAAATATTCTTTAAAACTTTCCCATTCCCACTTTAAACCTTCATGCATAACTGGAGCAGGTATATCTTCAACTCCTTCCATAAGTTCAACAAGTTTTTCACGATCTTGAGGTTTACAAGGAGCAAAACCAACTCCACAATTTCCCATTACAACAGTTGATACCCCATGAAGAGAAGAAGGAGCTAACTGACTATCCCAAATAGCTTGACCATCATAATGTGTATGAATGTCGACAAAACCAGGTGAAACAACAAGATTTTTTGCATCAATAATTTTTTTTGCAGATTCATTAATTTTACCAATTTTTTTAATGATACCATCTTTAATACCAATATCAGATAAAAAAGAGGGCTTTCCTGTACCATCTATGATTTGTCCATTTTTAATTAACAAATCATATTCAATTATTTCTCTATTTGAACCGTCCATATGTTAATTAAATATCGAAGTAAAAAATCAGTCAATATAAAACTAAATAATTTTATTTTTTTCTAATGTTGATATTTCATCTTTTGAGTATCCTATTTCTGATAAAATATCATTATTATCTTGTCCAAGTTGAGGTGCTTCTCTATTTATTTTCCCGCTAGTTTCACTCAATCTTGGAAATACATTATGCATTGGTATTTCACCGTCATCTTTTGTATTTAAGTTAATTAGAATTTCTCTATCTTTAATGTATGGATGTTCTACTAAATCACTAATATCTAAAACAGGACCTACTGTAACACCATTTTGTTCAAAAATTTCTAACAATTCTTGTTGATTATATTTCGACATGAACTCTTCAATAATTGGATCTAAAATGTTTTGGTTTTTAACCCTTTTCTCATTATCCAAAAAAAGTTCATTGGCTATAAGGTCTTCTCTTTTTATTACCTTAGCAAGTTTTTCCCACATTGTTTGCATTGATGCTGAGAGAGATACATACTTATTATCTTTTGTCTTATAAATATTTCTAGGTGATGCAACAGGGCTTTTATTTCCCATTTTTTTTGGAAGTTCTCCAGTTATTTTATAATGAGCAGCCCAAGGACCAATAATTGAAAACATTGGCTCAAATAGAGAAAGATCGATAGTTTGACCTTTAGCTTTTTCATTTTTTTGTGCAAATAATGCAAACATAATTGCAGAAACACCAGATAATCCCGATATCATGTCTGCAAGTGCAGTTGGGGGCAAAAGTGGGCCTTGATTTTCTTCTCCTGTCATCGCTGCAAATCCGCTCATCCCTTCAACTAAGGATCCATAGCCAGGAAAATTTTTATATAATCCTGTTTGACCCCATCCAGAAATTCTAACAATGATTAAATTAGGATTTAATGAATCAAAAACTTCTTTTGTATAACCCCATTTTTCTAAAGTACCAGGAACAAAATTTTCAATAAAAACATCTGCAGTTGAAATAAGTTTTTTTAAAATTTCAGTACCTTTTTTAGTTTTTATATTTAATGATAAACTTCTTTTATTTCTTGAATAAACATGCCACCAATGGGAAATATTATTTACTTTCCATGTACGTAAATCATCACCCTTTTCAGGTCTTTCAACTTTAATGACATCTGCACCATGATCAGCCAGCATATGTGAAATCATATTCCCTGCTGCTAATCTAGAAAGATCCAGAACTCTCACTCCTTCGAGAGAAGATGACATTAATCAAATACCTCCTCATTTAAATCTTTTTTTAGTCTTCTAAGAGATTTAAGCATATCATTTCTTTTTTGTGCACGCTTTAGTAATTGATCAGTAGACAAAATTTCACGTCTTTCTTTTTCAAGTTTTATAGCATTTGTTTCAGACCAATCTGGCAAAATTTTATTATTTTTTTCCATGTTTAAATACATATTTCCATATCTTTGCATGTAATCTTTAATACCACCGGGAGCATTAAGATCTATTGTTTCAAAAGGTCCCATAAAAGCCCACCTTAAACCTAGACCATTTCTAACAGTTGAATCTATATGGTCAGCACTTGCGTATCCTTCACTGTACAATTTAACAGCTTCGTTTAATAGGGCTCCTTGCAATCTATTTAAGATAAAACCATCGATTTCTTTTTTTACATAAACAATAGAAAATCCTATTTTTTCGAAAATATCTTTGGTTTTAAAAATAACTTCTTTAGATGTTTTTGAACTAGGAGATATTTCTACACATGGTATTAAATGGGGTGGGTTAACTGGATGAGAAATTATACATCTATTTTTACCTTTTAAATTTTGAGTGATTAACGAAATTGGCATGCCTGAAGATGAAGATGATAAAATGACATTTTCTGGACATGAATTATCTAACTTTGAAAATAATTCCTGCTTTATTTCAACTATTTCAGGAGAGCAATCTTGTATAAATGTACAATTATTACTTAGATAATTGATATCATTTACAAACTCAATATTTTTAAGAGAGTCTTCAATATTTATTTTATCATCTATGAATTTTAATTCTTCTAAGAATGTTGTAACTCTTTTTTTAAATTCATCCTCAACGTTTTTATTACTATCATAAATAACAACATTAAAACCCTTCGAAGAGAAAATAGCAGACCAACTTGAACCAATTAATCCTGCACCAACTATTCCTATCTTTTCCATTTAAACCCTTTCTAGATATTTTATTTTGCAAATTTCTTTTTCTAAATATATATAGAACTATTCTATTATATTATAGAAATTTTTTTGGATTATCATGGGACAACTCTTAAACGGTCAATGGACAAAATCTTCAGTAATTACTAGTGATAAAAGTGGAGCTTTTGTAAGAAAAGAAAGTCACTTTAGACATTGGATTTCGCAAACGGAAAATTTTAAACCTGAAAGTAATCGCTATCATCTCTATGTAAGTTATGCATGTCCATGGGCTCATAGAGTTTTAATCATGAGAGAACTTAAAGAACTTAATAATCATATTTCTGTGGATGTGGTGCATCCTGATATGATGGAAAATGGATGGTCATTTAATTTAGATTTTGAAAATGCTACAGGTGATACTTTATATAAAAAAAAATATTTATACGAAATTTATCAATTATGTTCTAATACAGTAAGTACAAAAGTAACAGTCCCAATTCTATGGGATAAAAATACTCAACAAATTGTAAATAATGAATCTTCTGAAATATTAAGAATTTTTAATTCATCATTTAATCATATCACCCAAAATGATCTCGACTTTTACCCTTCTGATTTACAAGATGAGATAGATGAAATTAATGACGAGATTTATATTAATATTAATAATGGTGTTTACAAAACTGGCTTTGCAAAAACTCAATTTGCATACGATGAATCTGTTAAAAAACTATTTAATTCCTTAGATAAGATAGAAAAAAAACTAAATAATAATAAATATTTAGTTGGCAATCAATTGACTGAGGCTGATATTAGACTTGTGACAACCTTATTAAGGTTTGATAATGTTTACCATTATCATTTTAAATGTAATTTAAAAAAAATTGCTGATTATAAAAACTTATCTAAGTATTTAAATCAATTTAGAAAGTTAGATTGTATAAAAAAAACAACCTTTGATGATCACATTAAAAGACATTACTTTTTTTCTCATGAAAGCATTAATCCAACAAGAATCATTCCTGTAGGTCCAATTATTTCTTAAGATTTATATTTTAAACAAGCTTTTCCAAAACTCTCAAAAAGTTTTTTATTTAAAAAATTTTCTTTTCTTTCAGGATGATACTCTGCATGCCATTGAACTGCTATGCTAAAGCTTGGATAATTTTTAATACTAATTGCTTCTATTAAACCATCTTCCGAATTAGCTTCAACTACAAGGTCATTTCCTAATTTATCTATGCCTTGACCATGCAATGAATTAACCACAAAGTTATTTTTATTTATTAATTCTTTTAAGTAACTTTTATCTGTAAAATCAATACGATGTTTTAATTTAAATATTTCCTCTAAAGTTGCATCTTCATTTCTAGGCATACGATGATCAAATTTTCCATCTTGTTGATGTACCCTATAAAACAAAGTTCCTCCAAATGATACGTTTATCTCTTGAATTCCTCTGCAAATACCAAATATAGGCATTTTTTTTGACACACATTTAGGTATAATATTTAAAACCGTTCGATCTCTATCTGGATCAATTGGCTCGTCAGCAGGAAATTCAGCTCCACCATAATGATGTGGTTCAACATTAGCTCTTCCACCAGTTAACAAAACACCATGAATATTTTCCAAAATTTCATCTAAATCATCTGATGAAATACTTGAAGGTATTAACACAGGAACAACATCTGCAAATTCCATTACAGATTTAACATACCTCTTTCCTGTTGAGTGTGATATTTGTCTTCCATTAAAATTTATAATTTCATTTGTTATTATTCCAACAATTGGTTTAGATCCCATTTAATACTACCTCTTTTTCACAACCAAGTTTGTCAGCAAGATCAAAAAAATCATTTGCAACGTAATCCCAACTCTCTAATGGCTTCAAGTCTGATTTTTGATTAATACCGTGTTCGTTAGAACGTAAAATAAAAGCGGTTTTCAATCCAACATTACGAGCTGATGAAAGGTCACTATTATGCGCAGCTACCATCATACATTCATTTGGATTTAATCCTACTTTTTCACATGCAACCAAATATGCTTCAGGTTGTGGTTTGTAATACCCCACAACTTCAGAACCTAAAATCATGTCCCAATAAAGTTGTGAATTTTTAGACATATTTAATATAAGCTCAATATTTCCATTTGATTGTGATGCAATTATAAATTTACTTTTTAATCTTAAAAGACCTTTTGAACTATCTTTCCATCCTGGCAATCTATGCCACGACTTAACTAACCAATCCCAATCTTCCTTAGAAAGAATATCTAAACCATAATTTTTTGAGATATTTTTTAAATTCTCATCATGCAGTATATCTAATTTAACAAACTCTCTGCTGCCTGATCTTACTTTTTCCATAGATGGTTGATATTCTGCTCTCCAATCATCTGCAAATTGTTTTGAATTTTTATTAATTCCATACTTTTTTGAGATCAATTCAAAATCTTGTGATATACCAGATCTCCAATCTACTACTGTACCAAAAACATCAAATAAAAGAGCTTTTATCATAATCGCCTACCAAAGAAAAATTTACTTAACTTCCTTATCATGTTAAGTAAATTAATGATAATTAAATATCCATAATGATAAATATAATTCTAAAATCAATTAATAATTTACCACTTTCTGTGATTGCAATTTTATTTATGATTGTATCTGGAATGTTTGCGGCATCCATGCATTGCCTCATTAGAGTAGCTGCACTTGAAAGCCATCCATTTCAAATAGCATTTTTTAGAACATTATTTGTACTAATTATATTTCTACCGGTTGTCATGAAAGATGGTTTAATATCACTTAAAGTTGTAGATAAAAAACTTCAATTTCTAAGAGCTATTGTTGGAAGTGGTGCAATGTGTTGTATGTTTTATGGCATATCAATTACAGAACTTTCAAAAGCTACAGCTCTCATGTTTACTGTGCCAATTTTCTCAACAATTCTTGCAATTTTATTCCTTAAGGAACAAGTTGGCATAAGAAGATGGACTGCTATGATCATAGGGTTTATAGGTGCTATAATTGTAATTCGACCAGATATACAATTAGGTCTTGGTCCTTTGTTAATCTTATGCGGTTCTTTTATATGGTCAATGTCATTATTAATAGCAAAGAAATTAACTACCACTGAAAGCAATGCAAGCATGACTTTTTGGCAGGCAGCTGGTTTGATCCCAGCTACTTTTATTGTAGCTATACCATTTTGGTCTACACCTAATTTAGAACAATTATTTTTATATCTTTTAGTAGCAATAACAGGAACGATGACACATTATTGTCTAAATGCCGCTTTAGCAAAAGCCGATATTTCTTCTTTATTACCTCTAGATTATTTAAGATTAATTTGGTCAGTATCTTTAGGGTTTATATTTTTCAATGAAGTACCTTTAATTACAATTTGGATTGGTTCAGCAATAATAATCTTATCAACTTCATATATAGCTTACAGACAGTTAAAAAAATCAAAACAACCTCTTACAAACCAATTAAACCCAAACTTGTAAAAGATCATCTGCCTCCAGAAATTCTTATAATTGTGCCGCATACATAACTTGATTTTTCACTTAACAACCACATCACAGTATCTGCAACTTCTTTTGCTAATCCAACACGACCTAGGGGAACACTTGGCATTAGTCTTTCAACTCTTGATGCATCTCCCGCTTTTTCATGAATATCAGTTGCAATTAAACCGGGGGCAACAGCGTTAACTCTTATTCCATAAACACCTAATTCTTTCGCCATACCATAAGTCAACGAATCAATAGCACCTTTTGACATTGCATAATGAACCAATTCTCCAGCTCCACCAATGTCTGCAGCAATAGAAGTCATATTTACAATATTTCCCATTTTTTGCTTAATCATAATTTTAGAACTTTCTTGAGCAACATTAAATGCACCAATAACATTTGTATCTATTAACGATTTAAAATCCTTTGGATCTAGTTCATGAATTTTAGAGACTGGACCAGTTGTACCTGCATTATTAAAAACACCGTCTAAAGATCCTGCATTATTAACAAAATTTTCAAACATATCTTTTACTGCGCTATTTTTGGATACATCACATTTTAATATTACTCCTTCACCACCTAACTCTTTTACTTCAGATAATGTTTCTTCTGCAGCTTTGTCGTTAGAATTATAATTTATACCAATAAACATACCTTTTTTTGCAGCTTCAAGAGCTGTAGCTTTCCCTATACCTTGACTTCCTCCAGTAATTAATAAATTTTTCATGTATTCTCCTTTATTTTTTCTAAATTATTTTTGATAATTTTGACTTAAATAATGATAGTATTTCTTTGTTCACAGGTCTTTCAGGAACGCCCCCACTCAAAATATTTAATAACTGATTAGCTACAAATTCTGACATTTTTTTTCTACTGTCTACAGTAACCCCAGCCATATGAGGTGTAGCAACAACATTTTGCATTTTTAATAGCTTATGATCAGAATTAGGTGGCTCCTTTTCCCAAACGTCTAAACCTGCTCCAGATAGATGGCCATTTTTTAAAAAAGTTTCTAAATCGTACTCATTATGAATAGAACCTCTTGAAGTTGTAATAAAAAGACTGCCCTTTTTCATTTTTGAATAAAAATTTTTATCAATAAAATTATGAGTTTCTTTTGTTAATGGAATATGAACTGATACTATGTCACTTTCGAAAAGTAATTCATCTAAGTTTGTTTTTTTTGCATTTAATTTGGAGAATCTTTCATTAGAAATATAAGGATCATAAGCAAGTATATCGCAACTAAATCCATTTTGACAAATTTCTGCTACCCTACCTCCCGTATTCCCAAGACCTATTAGTCCAACTGTTTTTTTAAATAAATTCCTACCGATAAAATCTTCTCTTGCTCCACTCCACCCTTTTCTTAACAAGAGATCAGTTTCAGTTACCCTTTTTAACAAATCAAGCATTAGTGCTACAGCGTGTTCAGCAACCGCCTCGGCATTCCCACCAGTTTGATTAACTACTAGAATACCTCTTTTAGTACATGCTTCTACATCTATAGTGTCATATCCAGCACCCCCCGATGAGACTAAAATTAAATTTGGTGTTTTTGATAAAAATTCTTCATTAACGTGAAAAATTTTTGGCACTTCATCACGAGCAGCTGAAACTTGAAAAGCATGAGCTGTTTCCAATTCTTTGAAAGATTGTTCAAGATTATTACTTTCAATTTTTACAACTTTTATCTTATTTTGATTTTCTAAAATTGATACACCTTCTTGAGCAGGTAAATTATCTAAATATACGATTTTTGGCATTTTATTTATCTGTATTTATTTTCTTAAGAAATTTATTGTTTAAGTAAGTCTTTATAATATAGAGTTAATAATCAATATTTTTTTTAGGTTTTATGATTTATGATTAAAAGAATTCAGATACCTGATATTTTACAGCCGGTTAGTCACTATTGTCATGTCGTAGAAGCAAATAACATAATTTGGATATCAGGTTTAGTTGGAATGAATTATGATAATTCAATTCCAGAAAATACAAAAGATCAATTTGATATTGCAATGAGAGATTTTGATACTTGTTTAAAAGCTGCTGGTGGAGATTTTTCATCTGTTACAAAGGTCAGAGTTTTTTTAACTAACATAGATGATAGAAAAATTATTAATCCAAAAAGAATTGAATATTTTGGGGAGCACAAACCCGCATCTACATTACTAGAAGTAAGTGCCTTAGTAGATCCTAGAATGAAAGTTGAAATTGAGGCTGAGGCAATAAAACTTAAATGAGCTTGATAAATTTAAATGCGTTTGAAATTTTAAAGTTATTTAACTCCAATAAAATCAGTGCAGTTGAATATGTTTCAGAATTAATTAGCCACATAAAATTAAGAGAGCCAAATGTTGAAGCATGGGCTTTTTTAAATGAAGATTTAGTTAAATCTCAAGCAAAAAAAATTGATGAAAAAAGATCAAAGAATTTACAAAAACCTTTTGCTGGTATTCCTATAGGAATAAAAGACATTATTGATACTAAAGACTTTCCAACAGAAAATGGTTCAAAAACTTGTATAGGCAGAAAACCCAAAGAAGATGCTCACCTTGTAAAATTATTACGAGAAAATGATATCATTATATTTGGTAAATGTGTAACAACTGAATTTGCTCTATCAGCTCCTGGAAAAACAAAAAATCCAAACAACCTTGAGTGTACACCTGGTGGTTCTTCGTCTGGATCAGCTGCAGCTGTAGCCGACAAAATGATACCCACATCAATTGGAACTCAAACTGGTGGGTCAGTTTTAAGGCCTGCTTCATATAATGGAATAATCGGTTTTAAGCCAACTTTTGGATCTATTTCTAGATCAGGTATTTCTCCAATTTCTTATCGATTAGATCATCCAGGTGTTTATGCAAGATGTATCGAGGACATTAGAATTATTTCTAATTTAATCATTTCATATGATGAAAATGATTATGACATGATAAAAAATTTGTCTTTAAAAGAAAATATTGTTGAAAAATCTGATTATAAATTTGCTTTTGTAAAAGGACCTGCATGGCCTAAAGGTGATGAAGATATGAAGGAAAACTTTGAAGATTTTATAAGCAAAAGCAAATTGAATATTACTGAAATAACTTTACCTGAATCTTTTGATAATGCTCTTCAGAATCATGAGATAATAATGAATGGTGGAATATATTCATCTCTAAAAAAAGTTTATAAGGAAGATAAAGAAAACCTTCACCCTTACACAATTAATAGAATTGAAAATGGACTTAATCTCAATGCTTCAGATTATGTTGACGCCATTGAAAATGCAAAAAAAATGAAATTTGATTTAAGTGCACTTTTCAAAAAGTTTGATGCAATAATCACTCCAGCTGCTCCTGGTGAAGCTCCTAGAGACCTATCAACAACTGGGAATGCTATGTTTAATGGATATTGGACTATGATGGGTGTTCCTGCGATCAGTTTACCTTTATTAAAGGGGAAGAACTCACTGCCAATAGGTGTCCAAGTTATAACTTCATGGAAGAACGATAATTTACTTCTTAAGATTTCGGATAATATATTAAAAGATTATCAATAACTTAACTAATTAAAAACTGATATAGGGCTTTATTTGTAAATAACCATCGATTGCCATTTCAGTTGACAGATATATTAAGAATACTAATCCTACATACGATAACCATTTAAATTTTGTTAAAAGCCTTACAATTGCAGACGCAAAAATTGCAATTAACAAAATTGAAAATCCGATTCCAAACATGAGTAAATAAGTTTGATCTCTTGCAATTGCAGTAACGGCAATAACATTATCTAAAGACATAGATATATCAGCAATAGTAATTGTAATTAGAGCATTTTTCATGCTTTTACCTTTAACCTTTTCAGTAACGTCCTCTTTATTTTCTTCATCACTTTTTGAAAATTCCTTTATGTCTTGATAAAATTTAAAACAAACCCAATACAGTAATAAAGCTCCTACAAGAAGCAAACCTGGAATTGTTATTAAATAAGATGCTAATAATGCAAATAGAATACGGAGTAAAGCTGCAGCAAGAAGTCCAAAAAAAATAATCTTTTTTCTATCTTTTTCCGCAAATGAAGCAGCAGCCATACCAATTATTAAAGCATTGTCACCCGATAAAACAATATCTGCTAAAACAATTTGTGAAATATCTAAAACAAAATCAATCACAAGCATGACGTTACAATAATTTAAATCTTTTTAACATTAGTATTTGTATTTAAATTATTTTTTTAATAGTTTCTTACTAGTGTCAATGTGCGCAAAAATTTACTTAACTTGATTATTTTATTAATCAATTATTATAATTTTAATTGGAGAACTTATGTCAAATCGGTTTGATTACATTGTTGTAGGTGCTGGATCTGCTGGATGTGCTGTAGCTAACAGATTATCTTTTGATAAAAATAAATCTGTGCTTTTATTAGAAGCAGGAAAATCTAGTCATCCTCTTTCTAGAATTCCAGTTAGTTTTGCATTATTGATTGATCATCCCACTGCAAATTGGAGATATAGATCTCATGCTGATGAAAAAACATCAAACAGAAACATCCCAATTCCAAGAGGTAAATTAGTTGGTGGATCAAGCGCGATTAATGGTCTAGTTTATGTACGCGGTCAAAATCTAGACTATGATATATGGGCTCAAATGGGAAACAAGGGTTGGTCCTCAGAAGAAGTATTTCCATTTTTTAAAAAGTTAGAAAATTATGTAAATCCTTGTGAAGATTTAAGAGGGAAAAAAGGGTTGGTAAATATTTCTCAAGTTACTGATCGAAATCCAATATATGAAGCTATGTTTGAAGCAGGTAAAAAATTAAATATACCATTTAACGATGATTACAATTCAGGTGATCAAGAAGGGTTTGCTTACACACAAACAACCATATTTAAAGGTAAAAGAATGAGTGCTAAAGTTGCTTATATTGATCCTATAAGAAATAGGAAGAATTTAAATATTTTAACTGAGAGCTTTGTAACTAAAATAATTTTTGAAAACAAAAAAGCTATTGGAATTGAAATATTAAGAAAAGGTAAAAATGAAAAATATTTTTGTAACGATGAAATTATATTATCTGGTGGAGCAATAAATTCACCACAAATTTTAGAACTTTCTGGAGTTGGCAGACCAGAAATTTTAAAACGAAATAATATTGAAATTGTTCATGAATTGCAAGGTGTAGGTGAGAATTTAATGGATCATCTAGGACCAAGATTAGTTTATAAAGTAAAAAAACCAGGTCTTTCATACAATGAAAAAGCAAGAGGATTAGGTTTAATAAAACAAGCTCTAAATTATGCCTTTAATCAAGATGGATTTTTAAACTTACCATCTGCACCTGTTTTAGGTTTTTTTAAAACAAGACCTGAATTAGCATCGCCTGATATTCAAGTACACTTTATTCCTTACAGAGTTGTACTAGAAAATGGAAAAAGAACATTAGGAAAAGATCCTGGTATTACTTGTACGGTAAATCAAAATAGACCTGAAAGTAGAGGTAATATTCATATTAAATCTAATAACCCTGAAGAACATCCAAAAATAAATTGTAATTTTCTTGATAATCCACTTGATAGAGAAACTTTAGTAGATGGAGTAAAACTTATTCGTAAAATTATGGGATCTGAAGAAGTTCAGAATTATTGTGGAGAAGAATTACAACCCGGCGATAATTTTTCTTCTGATAAAGATATTCTTCAATTTATTAGAGATAAAGCAGAAACTCTTTATCACCCATCTGGCACCTGTAAAATGGGACAGGATAAATTTTCTGTTGTGGATGAAAAATTAAAAGTTAAAGGTTTAGAAAATTTAAGAGTTGCAGATGCTTCAATCATGCCTACTTTAATTTCTGGTAACACCAACGGTCCATGCATGATGATTGGAGAGAGATGTGCTGAATTTATTATTAATGATAATTAGAGATTTTTATGAATTTTGAAGAATTTTGGACAAGAGGAGATGTGCATGAAAGAGTAAAAATTGCTCTTAAAGAAGCTAACCTTTTAGAAAAAAAATTAGAGATTGAAGATTTATTCCCTTTAGATCAATATCACGCAAGAGGAATAGCGGCAACAATTGAGCTAGCTGATAAACTTAATTTTTCCAAAAATTCAACAATCATTGACATAGGATGTGGCTTAGGTGGTCCCGCAAGATATTTCTCAAAAAGGTTCAATTGCAATGTGTATGGAATTGATATAACTGAAGCTTTTATAGAAATAGGTAATTATTTCAATAAACTTACACAAATTGATCACCAAGTTAAACTTTTAAAAGGCGATGGAGAAAACTTACCCTATCAAACTGAGTTTTTTGATGGTGCTGTGTCTCAACATGTAACTATGAATATTGAAAATAGAGAACAATTTTTTAATGAAGCTTTCCGTGTTTTAAAAAAAGGAGCTATTTTTGGTTTTAGTGAGCATGGTCTGGGAACTAAAGGTAGTCCAATTTTTCCTTTGCCTTGGGCAGATAATGAAGATATGAGTTTCCTAAAAACCCCCGAATATACAAAAAGTCTTTTGAAAAAAATAGGCTTTAAAAATATAAAAATTATTAGTACAGGAGAAAAATATATATCTGGATATAATTCACTTTTAAAAAAGGGCCAATCTAATGAAAAGCCTACTTTGGGAATACACGTGATTGGTGGTGATTCTATGTTAGAACGTTCTAAAAATTCAATGCAATCCATAATTGAAAATAGAACATACCCATTTGAAATTATATGTAACAGATAACAAGTATGTATATAAAAAATTTAATATTATTGATAAGTCTTTTTTTTATTTTCAATTGCTCTAAAAATATCAGAGAAATTGAAAGAGCTTGGAAAAAAAGTTGTATTAATGAATATAAACATACTGAAGGAAGTATTGATTATAAAAATTGTATGATTATTCAAGAAGAAAATTTTTTAGAAACAATTAAATCAATTGAGTCTTAACTTGAATATTACAGGAAATCAACAATAACCCTTTTATTCATTCTACCTTTATTTTCAACTTTGATTTTTTTTACTTCTCTTATTTCACTTGTGTTATTAACATGCGTGCCGCCACAAGGTTGATAATCAACACCTTTTCTAATATCTATCATTCTAATTTCACCTTTACCTCTAGGAGGTTGGACAGCCATTGTTCTTACCAAATCAGGTTTTTCATCGAGTTCAGTTTCAGATATACTAGAAATACTTACTTCGTAATTTTGTTTAATTAAGTTGTTTAATCCCTCTAATATTTCTTCTTTATTGGGTTTTGATTCTAAATCAAAATCAAGTCTACCTTTGTTTTCATTAATTTGACCTCCAGTTACTGGTGCAGAAATTAATGAACATAAAAGGTGTAAAGTGGTATGAACCTGCATAATATTAAATCTTCTTTCCCAATCAATTTTACATTCTATTTCATCATCTACACTTAAATTAGAAATGTTTTCTAATACGTGTATTATCTCATTATTTACGTACCTAGTATCCAGCACATCAATTTGTTCATTTCCTATTATAATTTTCCCTTTATCTCCAGGCTGTCCACCGGCTTCTGGATAAAAAATAGTTTGATCTAATATAATGCCATCATCTTCAATTTTTATTATTTTAGAATTACAAGATTTTAAATATGAGTCATTTCTAAACAGTTCTGAAGTCATTATTCACCTTAAATTGTATTTAATTTTTGAAATAATAATGTTATTAATAAAAAGATTTTTCAAATGTTATTTAATTTAAAAGGATTTTTATGAATATATCAGGAAAGAAAATTATTATTTTTGGGGGAACTTCAGGTATTGGAGAAGCAGCTACTAAGATTATGTCTGAAAAAGGTGCTGCAGAAATAATCGCAATTAGTAGAAATCCTGATAAAATGACTAATGTTCCTGAAAATGTAACTCTTGAAAAAATTGATGTTCTTGATGAAGAGGCTTTGAAATCCTTTTTTAAAAATCAAGGTGAATTTGATGTTTTAATAAATTGTGCTACTGGAGGCACAAGAGCTGTTGGACCTTTTCTTAAAATGGATTTAGAAGGATATAGAAGCTCATTTGCAAAACTATGGGGATATACAAATGTCGTTAGATATGGCACAGAGTATCTTGCAAATAATGGAAATATTGTTTTAGTCAGTGGATCGCCTGCAAGAAAGTGTAGACCAGGTCAAATAGCAATTTCATCAGTCGGTGGTGCCGTGGAGGCTTTTGCAAGAGGTATAGCTCCTGAAATTGCCCCTAAAAGAATTAATATTGTATCACCTGGTGTAATTGATACACCAATGAGTCCACTTACAGGTAATGAAAGAGAAGAATTTTATAAAAATGCAACACAAAATAATTTAATTCCAAGAGCCGGCACTTCTGAAGAAGTTGCAAAAGGTATAATATTTGCCATAGAAAATGAATTCATTACAGGAACAACTATAGATGTTGATGGTGGATGGCTAACGTCTTAAATCAACGTTTTTAATTTTACCATTTACATTTGTTATAGCAATTTGTTCGAGTCATATGGCAAAATATAATCATGTATTCAAGAATTTTTTCTTGTTGCTGTTTTTAAATTCTTTTAGAAAAATCTTTTAAATTAGAGTTAATTTTTTCATCCGGTATATGAAATCTGTCAATTATATTATTCCAATCATCATTTTTATAATCACTTTTAAAAATTTTAAATTCCCTAGTATCAGTAAAGTTTTCATTTAAATTTTCATGAGAATATAACGTTAATAAACATGACCTTTGGTCTATACTTCTTAATTTAGATGCTATTTCAATAACCTTTTCAAAACTCTCATCCAAAAAATATCCTAAAATTAAATCTTTAAGTCTATTATCTGATGAAGATTGTCCTTGCGGAATAGGATCTAAATCAAATGCTTTTTCTAACAATTCCAACCCTTTTTGTATTTTTCCAACTCTAACTAAGACTTCACCAAAACCCGCTAATACTCTTGGGTCATTAGGAACCATTTGAAAAGCTTTTTGACCGTGATCTTCTGCTAAACCATATTCATGGTTACTTAAATATACAGCTGAAAGCATTCTATGACATTCAAAATCATTTTCATTACATTCCAATGCCTTTTGGATATTTTGTTTGGCTTCTTCCATAATTTTTTCAGGATCTTCTAAAAATCCTCTGAACATCGCTTGACCAAGAGTGCAAACTTTCCAGGCATATGCTTGAGCATTATTTGCATCAGCTTCTATTGCTTGGTCAAAATACTTAAGAGCTTCTAAGTTAGATTCTTTTTTAAAATGATGATGTTTTTCCTTCCCTCTGAGTAGATATTCATAAGACGTCATATTTTCAGTAGGTTTTCTTTTAGACCTTTGTAAAGAGCTAATCTCAATTTCTCCAAGAAGTGCAATCGAAATTTTTCTGACAATTTCATCTTGAACATCAAATATGTCCTCTAAAACTCTATCATACTTATTGCTCCAAACAACACTATCATCTTTGGCATCACTTAATTCAATATTAATCCTTACCCTTTTTCCTGAAGCTCTAATACTTCCTGTAACTACAAAGTCTAAATCAAAAGCTTTAGTAAATTCTCCTAAATCTCCATAATTATTTTTATAATTGACTGATGTTTGTCTAGAAAGAATATCAAATTCTCTCATCATCGAAAATTCTGTTATCAAATCTTCTATAATACCATCAACAAGAAAGCCACTATCTTCGTCATTACCTGAATTAGTGAAAGGCAAAATAGCAAATTTTAACTTTTTATTTTTAACGATATTTTTATTTTTCTTTAGTTTTAATTCTATTTCATTATCTGTGTATTGTCCTAAAATTGAAAAAACATCAAATTTATTAGATATATTTTTAAGTTCAATTTCACCTGCCTGAAACAATTTTTCTTTAATTTTATTTTTAATTTGTTGTTGAACAATATTAGAAATTAATATTTGGTCCGGATTACATTTTGCCTCTAATCTTGCTGCAACATTAACACCTGTCCCATATATATTATTTTTTTCAATAATAACATCATCAACATGAATTCCAACTCTCCAAGAAAGTTTTGGGGTAATATCTGTTTGATCATTCATATTCAAAATTTCTTTTTGAAATTCTATTGATGCTTTGACACTCTCAACAGGACTTTGAAATTCAGCAATAACAGAATCTCCAGCCGTGTGAAATATCTTTCCATTATAATCTTCAATCTTCTTATCAATTATTGATCTACAACTATTTAGACTTTTCAGAGTATTTTCTTCATTTTCTTCCATATGTTTGCTGAAAGAAACACAGTCGGTAGCTAGAATTGTAGTTAATTTTCTTTTGATATTTGACATAACTTATTATGTAATATTTTACATATTTTATGAAATAAAAAAACCTCTCAGCGATTATCTAGAGGCTTTAATGTTAGAAATTGATTAATTAAACTTCATTTTTTTTAACATTTTAGCCATCTAAATAAATTCATCTAGATATTTATATTTTTTAACTAATTTATAACGACAAATGATTTCATCATCATTACAATTAAGCTAAGTGCGTTTATTATTTGTTATTGTAACAAATTGGATTTTATATTGGACAGTCCTTAAATTTAGAACCAACTGTTTCAATAACTTTAGGTATCTCTCCAACAGTATCACATATTTTCAAAATATTTGGACAATCTTTGAAAGGGTCTCCACCACATGCTTCTCTTAATATATCAAAACCCCCAGTTTCTTGAACTGTTCTCACACAAGTAAATATGAATATATCAGCATAAGAGCAGTTTTCTCCAGTTATATATGAACCTAAATTCATTTTTTTAATATGATTTTCAAGGTATTGAATTCTTTTATGATGAAGGGTTGTTAGATTTGATACCCCAACTTCTTTCCCCCCTTCTGCAAGTGTGTCTGTAAGACGCAAATTTCTCCAAAATGCCTCATTATGACCTGTTATTATGTCGTGAAATGGAGAGAGCACAAAAGAATAATAATCTTGTGCCCATGACCAATACATATTTGATAAAGCTGCATTTTCAGTTGATGTTGGTGTAAGTGGTCCAGGGTATTTTGACACTAAATATTGAACAATTGCTGATGAGTCATTTAATTCTATGCCGTTAGAGTGATCTTTTAACCATGGTATAGTGCCGAAAGGAGCTTCTGTATCTTTATCAAAATCTTCTCCCATTGGTTTGCTCATTAAATAATTTGCTTTAATGTCGTGCAAGGCACAAATAATATTTATTTGAAGTCCTCTTCCTACTATAGGTAAATATACAATATCGACATTACTCATTTTTTAAATTCCTTTTAATCTTCATTTATATGTATAATTTTTCATATATAAAATAAATTTCAAGTTTTAAAATTTTTTTTATTCTTATAAAAGTTTGTCATACCCACAGACGCAAAATTGGCGTCTTCTTACTTTGAAGAGAATTTATCTAAATTTATTAGAATATGTAATATGCAATCAACAAATATTTAGATAGAATCTTGGTAATATTTCTATAACAGCAAGATTTGATAGTAATTCAGATTTAAAAAATTTTAAAACAAAGTCAAAATCAATCTTTTCTGATGTTCAGGGATCTTTTCATTTAGTTCAAAACTAACTTTTCAGTTATTAATATATTCGCTTATGAAACAGAAAATATTTCTAACCAAATTATACCTAACTAATTTCAAATAATAATTTTAATTATTTTGCATAACAATATTAAATTCTAAAGTCTTACAATTTGTCCCATCTTTTGGGTCAGTAGAGTTTTCAAGCTTTCTAATCAAACTTTCTTTTACTGCAAAAACTGTATCAGTTTCCAGATAAGGATCCCCATCTATAAATGCATGTGTTGTTAAGTCAACAAATCCTTCTGCCTTTACCATAAAGTGAATATGAGCAGGTCTAAAGGGATGCCTGCCTAATGAATTTAAAATTTCACCAACGGGACCATCTGTTGGAACTGGATAATATTGTGGCTTAACTGTTCTAAACAAATAAGTACCATCATTGTCGGTTGTCATCTTGCCTCTTAAATCAACAACACGATTTTCTTTTTGAACATCATATAAACCATCTGGTCCTGACTGCCAAACATCAACAGACGCATTTGAAATTGGATTACCATTTGAATCTGTTACTTTTCCTTTGACTATACATCTTTCACCTTCAACATGATTTGCAATATTGTCACCTAAAGATATATCTGGAGCTTCAGCATGAAAAGGGCCTAAGACCGTTGATTCTGTTTCGTTTTTGGACTTTCTGTTATTTATAGTATCAATAAGCATTGATATCCCAAGAACATCAGATAAAAGAATAAACTCTTGTCTTCTATCATCACATTTGTGACCAGTCCTAGTTAAAAACTCTATAGCATTTAACCATTCATCAAATGTTGGCTCTGTCTCTTTTACCACTTCATGTAAATGTGTAACTATAGAAGACATTAATTCTTTTAATCTTTCATTTTTAATTGATGAAAAACTTTTTAATACACCTTCCGTTGCTGTTTTTTCATTAAAATCTAACATCTAATTTTCTCCTTAAATTACATTTTGAATTATAGAAAACAATAATCCAAACAATCCTCCAAAAACTCCTCCCCAAACAATAAGCCAACCAAGATGTTTTCTAATCATATTTTCAATAATAATTTTTATACCTTGGGGATCTAATTCGTCTAACTTACTATTTAAGGCTTTTTCAATTCCAATTTTTACATCTTTAGCGATTGAATTGTCATCATTATTAAATGTTCCATCTAACTTATCTTTAATTATTTCTTTTAATTTATTTATAACAGGATCTTTAATGGGCATTAATGCTTCTCTACCACCAATTATCGATAACATTGAGCCTAACTTAGATGTTTCAATAGCTTCTAACAATCCCTCAAAAACTCTATTAAAATCAATCTTTTCGTAAATTTTCTCTGTATCAATTTGTTTGTTTTCAAAAAATTGATTAATTTTATCATCCGAAAATAATTCTTCTAAAACTAAATTTTTAATCCCTTCTTTTATATCTAAAAATCTATCAAGAATAACCCCTGAACCATATAAAAAAGGTACTTTTTCAAAAAGCATTTGGACTGCAAGCCAGTTTGTCACACTACCAGACAAAGCAAAAAAACCGATTGAATAAAAAATATTAGAATATTGATTTTGAAAAATATAACCTACTAAAATGAAAAAAATAGAGATTAAATTTGTAACCAAAGATTTATTCAATGTTATGAACCTCTTTACTCTGTGATAAAATTCATAAGAATTCCAACTTTGCCAATGTCAACTTCAACAACATCTCCTGGCTTCATATAAACTGGAGGGTCTCTCCTATCACCTACTCCTCCAGGAGTGCCAGTCACAATTACATCTCCAACAGTTAATGGTGTGAAAGTAGAAATATAATTTATTAACCTTGGGATTGGAAAAATTAGGTCTGACAATTTTGCTTTTTGCATTACTTCTCCGTTTAATCTAGTCTCAATTGGAAGCTTTGTGTAGTCGCCTACTTCATCAGATGTAACTAAATATGGACCGAATGGTCCAGTAAGTGGGAAATTCTTTCCTGGTGTAAACTGAGAAGTATGTCTTTGCCAGTCACGAATACTTCCATCGTTGTAACATGAATATCCCGCAACATGATCTAAAGCTTTTTCCTCAGATATGTCTCTTCCACCCTTTCCTATAACAATTGCTAATTCACCTTCGAAATCAAATCTCTCTGAAAATTTCGGTTTGAGCAATGGCTGCAAGTGACCAGTTTGAGTATTAGCAAAACGAGTGAAAATAGTTGGGTTATCAACATCTGGCCTTCCTGTTTCCTTTTTATGCTCTTGATAATTTAAGCCAACACAAAAGATTTTTTCTGGATCAGGAATAACAGGCAAATAAGTTATTTCACTTAAAGAGATATCTGGGGTCATTTCTTCATAAATATCTTGGGCCTTTTTTTGCTCATTCTTTTTTAAAAGAGATTTTATTGATGTAATATCGTTTCCAATTCTCTCGTTTAACTCAATAATACCCCCATTTTTTATGATACCAAATCCGACTTTGCCCATTTTTACATATGTTATAAGTTTCATTTATTTTCCTTCATAAATTCAAAATAATTAACTTTATTTACTCAAATTTTAATAAAAATTTTTTCATACTAGTAATAACAAATATCTTAACCATTGTTAATTCATCTGCAATCAATTTATTAACACGTTCAACAGATTTTAATTTACTTCTATTTCAATTTTAAACATGATAATTTATCAAAAAATTCATTTGGAGGTTATTAATGTCTAACAAATCAATATTAGCAATAATTCTAATTATTGTTGCTGGTGTAGTATACTATTTTACAAAAGACAAAATAGATACAGCATCAAAAGATGAAACCATAAAATTAGGAATTATATATGGCTACACAGGGCCTATCGAATCCCTTACACCTGACATGGCAAAAGCTGCTGAATTAGCAATTACAGAAGTCAATAACTCTGGAAACTTTATTGCAAAAAAGGTCGAAGGTGTGCGAGCAGACTCAACATGCGTTGATGCAGCCGCAGCAACTTCTGCAGCTGAAAGATTAATTACTTCTGACAAGATTAAAGCAATTGTTGGGGCAGACTGTTCTGGAGTTACTACAGCAATTTTACAAAACGTTGCTATGGCTAATGGAGTTGTAATGATATCACCTTCAGCAACTTCTCCTGCATTATCTGACTTACCTGATAATGACTTATTTTTTAGAACTGCTCCGTCAGACGCTCGCCAAGGTGTGATTATTGCAGAATTACTTCTTCAAAAAGGATTTAAAACAGCTGCAATGACTTATACTAATAATGATTACGGGAAAGGATTAGCAGATAGCATCCAGAAAAATTATGAAAGCAGAGGTGGAAAAATAACTATTTCAGCTTCTCATGAAGATGGCAAAGGAGATTATGGAGCTGAAGCAGGTGCATTAGCACAAGCTGGAGGAGATATATTAATTGTTGCAGGATATCTAGACAAAGGTGGTAAAGGTGTTATTCAAGCATCTTTAGATGCTGGCTCTTTTAAAACCTTCTTTTTACCTGATGGAATGATAGGTGATTCATTGCCAACAGCTATAGGGGATGATTTAAATGGTTCTATAGGTACTGTTCCTGGAACGGACAGTCCTGGTGCAACTAAGTTTAATGAAATAGCAAAAGCAAATAATTTTAAAGCTGGACCTTATACAAAAGAATCGTATGATTCTGCAGCCTTAATTATGTTAGCAATGCAAGCTGCTAATTCAACAAATAGTAATGACTTCAAATCTAAAGTAATGGATGTTGCGAATGCCCCTGGAGAGAAAATTTTTCCTGGTGAACTTGCTAAAGGTCTTAAACTTCTTAGTGAAGGAAAGGAAATTGACTACGTTGGAGCTTCAGCTGTTGAGTTAATAGGTGGAGGAGAATCTGCTGGTAATTTTGCAGAAATTTTGATTGATAATCAAAAAGTCACCACAGTAGGCTATAAGTAAAACTAATAAGCTCTAATCTTTGAAAGATTAGAGCTTATTCTTCTTTATGCTTCAAATCTCAAAAATAAATAAAAGTTTTGGTGGGTTAAAAGTACTTAATAATCTTTCATTTAAGATAGAAAAAGGAAGTATAAGTGGTTTAATAGGACCAAATGGAGCAGGAAAAACTACGCTTTTTAATGTTATCAATGGATCTATAAAACCAGATAGTGGAAGTGTTCAATTAAATAATTACGAATTAATTGGCCTCCAACCACATGAATTATTCGAAATTGGTGTTTTAAGAACTTTTCAAATTCCACATGAATTTTTTTCTTTAACAGTTTTAGATAATCTTTTAGTTGTTCCGCCAAATAAGATTGGAGAAACATTTTTTGGCCAATGGTTTTTTGAAAAAAAAATAAAAAAAATAGAAGAAATTAATGTAAAGAAAGCAAAAGATATACTTGATATTCTGGGGTTAAGTCACTTAGAAAAAGAATATGCTGGAAACTTATCAGGTGGTCAAAAAAAACTTTTGGAATTAGGTAGAGTAATGATGGTTGAACCAGAAATCATTCTTCTTGATGAGGTGGGCGCTGGTGTTAATAAAACACTTCTTAAAAAAATCTCCAATATAATAAAAAAATTAAATAAAGAAAAAAAGTATACCTTTATAATGATTGAACATGATCTAGATTTTATTTCAAAACTTTGTGATACTATTATCGTTATGGCTGAAGGTCAGTTTCTTACTCAAGGCAACATTCAACAAATTAAAAGTAATCAAAAAGTTATAGATATATATCTTGGAAAAAGTTAAAAATGCTGCTTGATGTTAGAGAAATAATTTGTGGATACGAAAATACTATTATAGTTGATGGTTGTAATTTTTCAGTTAAAAAAGGCGATATAGCTTGTATAGTTGGTCCTAATGGAGCTGGTAAATCAACTGCTATGAAGGCTATTTTTGGTTTAATCCCTATCAAGAGTGGTCAAGTTATTTTTAACAATGAAGATATAACATCCTTAAATCCTCAAGAGAGAGTTATAAAAGGTATGAGTTTTGTTCCACAAAATAATAATATTTTTCAAGAAATGTCCGTTGAAGAAAATCTAGAAATGGGAGCTTTTATTCATCAATCTTCAATGAAAGAAAATTTAAAAAATGTATATAATTTATTTCCAATTTTAAACGAAAAAAAATCTCAAATTGCTGGAGAATTGTCTGGTGGACAAAGACAACAACTAGCCGTAGGTAGAGCATTAATGACAAACCCAGTTTTATTAATGTTAGATGAACCATCTGCTGGTGTATCACCAATTGTAATGAAAGACCTTTTTACAAAACTTAAAGCAATTTCCAAAATGGGTACTTCTATTTTAGTAGTTGAACAAAATGCAAAACAAGCACTTGAAATCTCTAATTTAGGATTTGTGCTTCAAAATGGGAAAAACAAATATAGCGATACTGGTAAAGCTTTATTACAAAATCCAGAAGTTAGAGTTTCTTTTTTAGGAGGTTAAGTTTTTGGAAATTATTAACGCATTTGCTTTAATTATTAATTATATAATTATCCCTGGCCTGACATATGGATGTCAATTGGCACTTGGTGCACTAGGAGTCACAATAATATATACAGTTTTAAGATTTTCAAATTTTGCTCACGGAGAATTAATGTCATTTGGTGCAATGACAAGTATTTTAATCACATGGATTATAAGTTATTTTGGTATAAGCATCTCTCCACTACCTACAGTAATATTGGCACTACCTATATCAATTTTAATAACAATTTCATATTGTCTCCTAATTGATAAATATTGCTTCCAATATCATCGAAAAAAAAACTCAAAGAATGTTATCAGTTTGATTGTATCTATAGGTGTAATGTTTTTTACTAGTGGTTTAATTAGAGTATTAATTGGTCCAAATGATAGAACAATTAATGATGGGGAAAGATTTATAATAAGTGCAAGAAAATTTAAAGAAATAACAGGATTAACTGAAGGTATATCTTTAAAATTATCTCAAAGTATAACAATAATTGTAAGTATTATTGCCGTTGTTCTTCTTTTTTGGTTTTTAAATAAAACTAAAACTGGTAAATCAATGAGAGCTTATTCAGATAATAAAGATCTTGCATTACTATCAGGAATTAAAACAGAAAATGTAATATTTTACACATGGTTAATAACTGGAACTTTGGCCTGTATTGCAGGTACATTATATGGATTAGACAAAAGTTATAAACCTTTTACATATTTACAACTTGTTTTACCAATATTTGCAGCGGCAATTGTTGGTGGTATAGGGAACCCAATAGGAGCTATAATTGGTGGTTTTGTAATCTCTTTCTCAGAATTATTAATCACGTTTTCATACAATAAGTTTTTATCTTATTTAATACCCATAAATTTTTTACCTGAAGGCAGTCTTCAACTATTAAGTACTGATTATAAAATAGCCATTTCATTTATAATTTTAGTTTTAGTTTTAATACTAAAACCAACTGGAATTTACAAAGGTAAATTATTATGAAAACTGATTTCTTTAGTGAAAAAAAATATATTAATGCATATTTAGTCTGTGCTTTTTTATTTTTACTTGTTGGACTTTTTCAAAGTTGGAATGTAGCCTTTTCTATTTTAAATCTTTGTCTTATTTCTGCAATTATGTCGATTGGTATTAATATTCAGTGGGGGAATAGTGGAATAGTAAATTTTGGAGTTATGGGTTTTGCTGCAATAGGAGGTTTATGTGGCGTATTAATTTCCATGCCACCAACGTTAGAAGTTTGGAAAGAAGGAACTGTAGTAATACTAATTATTCTTTTTTCATTTTTAGTCGCAGGAATTTTAATTAAAAAATTCTGGAAAATATTTGTTTATAATAAATATATAAAAATATTACTTTCAATAATAATTATCCTTTTCAGCTTGTATTTAATAAAATCTACCTTTATCCCATCAATAAGTTTTATAGAAAATACAAATTCTGCTAAAACAGGTTATATTGGTGGTTTGAATTTACCTATAATTTTATCATGGCCTATAGCTGGTTTATTTTGTGGGGTAATAGCTTTTTTGATAGGTAAAATTGCTTTAGGTTTAAGATCAGATTATCTAGCAATTGCTACATTAGGAATTTCAGAAATAATTATTTACATTATCAAAAATGAAGAGTGGCTAGCTAGAGGTGTAAAAAATGTCAATGGACTTCCTAGACCTGTGCCTTATGAAATAGATTTACAAAAAAATGATTTTATACAATTAATAAGTAATAACCTAAATTTATCAGTAATAGAATTATCTTCTTTGATAGTAAAAGGTTTATATTCAATACTTTTTATATTAGTTTTATTATTAATCTTTTTCCTTTTACAAAAAGCTATTAAGTCCCCTTGGGGTAGGATGATGAGAGCCGTAAGAGATAATGAAATATCTGCTGAAGCTATGGGTATTAATGTTAAAAAAAGACATTTACAAGTTTTTATTATTGGTTCGGCAATTATTGGTATTTCTGGAGCTATGCTTACTACTCTTGATGGACAATTCACGCCTTCGTCATACCAACCTTTAAGATATACTTTTTTAATATGGATCATGGTTATTATCGGAGGCTCTGGAAACAATCATGGAGCAATAATTGGAGGGTTTGCAATTTGGTTTTTTTGGATACAAGCAGAACCAATAGGTATATTTCTTATTGAATTAATTACAATTTTTTTAAGTGATCAAAATGAAGTGAAATTATATCTTTTAAATCATGCCGCATATATGAGACTGCTATTAATGGGTTTAGTTTTAATACTAGCTCTAAGATTTTTTCCAAAAGGCATAATTGAAGAAGAAAAAAGATTATGAATAAATTAGTTATAATTATTTCTTTATTGATTTTATTTTCAAACAATTGTTTTGCAAAAGATAAACTAAAATTTTTTATAGGTGAAAACAAAATTGACCTTGAAGGTTATTTTATTCAAGGAGGATATGTTAAAGGCAAAACGTCAACAAAAGTAAAAATCAAATTTGAAAATAGAGATGTCTACTTAGGTAAAAAGAATAAATTTATATTAGGTTTTGGAAGAGATTATTCTGAAGTAGCTAATTTAAAATTCAACATAGATAATAAATGGATAAACAAAACATTAAAAATAAAAAAAAATAAATATAAAATACAAAAAATTGATGGTCTTCCAAAAAAATTTGTTTCTCCTCCTAAGGAAATTTATGAAAGAATAATAAGAGAAAATAAATTAATAGCTAAAGTAAGAACATTAAATTCAAAAATAGATTATACTTTTCAAGATTTTCTTTTACCCGCTAATGGAATTATAACTGGTGTTTTTGGCAGTCAAAGAATTTTAAATGGTAAGCCTAGAAGGCCTCATTATGGAATTGACATTGCAGCTGAAAAAGGCTCTAAAGTGATTTCACCAACTGATGCAATTGTAAGACTCTCTGAAAAAGATTTATACTTTACAGGTGGAACTATAATGCTAGATCATGGCCATGGCATTACCTCTGTTTACTCACATTTGAGTAAAGTTTTAGTAAAAAAGAATGATAAAATTCAAAAAGGCGATGTCATTGGGTTGATTGGCTCAACTGGAAGATCTACAGGCCCTCATTTAGATTGGAGAATTAATTGGTTTGATCAAAGATTAGACCCTATGATGTTTATTAAAAATAAATAATAAACAATGTCTTAAAACTTGACATTATAGCAATAAAAATTATAAGTAATTATTTACTTTAAGATATAGAGAATTTTATGTTTGCGATACTTAAAACTGGCGGAAAACAATATAAAGTTGCTAAGGAAGAAAAACTGTTAATTGAAAAGATTGACGGGAATATAGGTGATGAAGTTGTTTTTAACGACATCATAATGATTAATGATAATGGTAAAACTGAAATTGGGTCTCCATTAGTAAAAGATGCCGCAGTTGTAGCAGAAGTTATAAAACAAACACGCGGGCCAAAAATAACTATTATTTATAAAAGAAGAAGAAAAAATAGTAGAAGAAAACAAGGTCACAAACAAGATCTAACACTCGTTAAAATTAAAAATATTGCTGCAAGTGGTGGCTCAAAAATAGTTGCTAAAAAAGCAGAAACTAAAGATGTTAAAAAAGAGACAAAGACAAAACAAATTACTGAAAAAAAAGAAACAGCTAAAGCTAAACCAAAAACTAGCACCACTAAAACTGTTTCAA
>Ga0208624_1000265_pt1 | contig 27178 bp, 27 predicted proteins | sample Knorr_S23_td_DCM_FD_185607 | JGI IMG/M metagenome (GOLD analysis project Ga0208624, IMG submission 185607) | Marine microbial communities from Southern Atlantic Ocean transect - Knorr_S23_td_DCM_ad_71m_LV_A (SPAdes) (version 2) | ecosystem: Environmental > Aquatic > Marine > Oceanic | place... | reverse complement strand
ATCGAAAAGATTGAAAAACATGAGATGGATTTATTGAATTACGCAACTGAAAAAATTAACTCAATCGAAGGTGTAGAAATTGTGGGTAATGCTGAGAATAAAGCAAGTGTTATCTCGTTTGTAATGAGAGATATTCACCCACACGATATAGGAACAATTATGGATAATTTGGGAATTGCTATAAGGGCAGGACATCATTGTACCCAACCCATTATGGATTTTTACAATATACCCGCTACTGCAAGGGCCTCATTTGCAATATATAACACAGAGGAGGACGTTGACAAATTAGTAGAAGGAATTCAAAAAGTAAAGGAAGTTTTCACATGACGGATTTCGGCGATTTATACATGGAAGTGATTTTAGATCACAATAAAAATCCTCGAAATAAGGGTGAAATTGAAGACCACACCAACCATGCTGATGGGCATAACCCTCTTTGTGGAGATAAAATTTCATTAGATCTCATAATTGAAGATGAAATTGTTAAAGAAATAAAATTCACCGGTTCAGGATGTGCCATTTCCACAGCATCTTCGAGTATTTTGACTGAATATATAGTTGGAAAAAAGACCGATGAGATACGCCACTTATTTGAAGAGTTTCACGATTTAGTAACAACTGAAAATCCAGAAAGTAAAAACTTGGGGAAATTATCTGTTTTTGAAGGTGTTAAAAAATATCCTGCAAGAGTTAAATGTGCGACGCTTGCATGGCATACTTTAATTGCTGCTATTGATGGTGAAGAAGAGGTCAGTACAGAATGAGCGAATTGAAAGAGAAAATCATTGAGAATATCAAAAAAGTATTTGATCCAGAAATTCCTGTTAACATCTATGAACTGGGACTAATTTACGATATAAAAATAGATGATGGTGACGTCGAGGTTATAATGACTTTAACATCTCCTTTCTGCCCAGTAGCCGGAAGCTTACCAAAAGAAGTGGCTGCAAGAGTATCTGAAGTTGAAGGTGTAAAAAAAGCAAACGTAGAATTAGTTTTCGAACCTCCATGGACTATGGATCTAATGTCTAACGAAGCTAAATTAGAACTTAATATGACTGATAGTTTTACCATTTAAAAATGAGAGAAGTAAACGTTGAAGGGTTGCAATGTACTCAGGCTGTAATGACTGTACTAAGAGAAATGGTTTCTATGGAGGAAGGTGAAGAAATACATATTAGTTACGAGGAACCTAACGCTAGAAGGGACATAATGGCCATGGTCAAAAGACGCGATTATACTCTGGTTAGTGAAGAAGAAAAATTGATAATATTATCGAAATAACTATGACAAAAATAATAGACAGTTTAGTAGACGCCAGAATGCCTACAAAATTCGGTACGTTTCAGCTCTACGCATTTCCAGGCGATGATGAAACAAAAGAAGATCTGGCGTTAGTAATGGGGAAAATCGAAGGAAGAATGCTCGTAAGAGTACATTCTGAGTGTTTCACTGGCGACGTATTGCACTCAATGAGATGCGATTGCGGTGAGCAATTAGACTTAGCAATGGAACGGATTGCTGAAGAAGGAAAAGGAATAATTGTTTATTCCAGGCAGGAAGGAAGAGGCATTGGACTTGTTAATAAGCTGAAGGCATACAATCTTCAAGATGATGGATTAGATACGGTAGAGGCGAATGTTGCTTTAGGTTTCAGTGCTGAATTGAGAAATTACAAGAATGCTGCTAAGATACTCAGAAACTTAGGCGTTACAAAAATTGAATTAATGACAAATAATCCTTCTAAGATTGAAGATTTAATTAAAGAAGGCTTTGATGTGACTAAAACTAAACATTTACCCGAACCAAATAAAGAAAATGTAGAATATCTAAAAACTAAAGCTGAAAAAATGAGGCACCAGTTTACAATAGACTAGCGAATAAAATTTTTCTTGACACTTTTGTTTTCAGGCATACCTGCTATAGTCATCACCCACAAAACAAAAACTCCCATTATCAAAGCGTATTGACCTGTATGCCACCAGAAATAATGAAATTTATCCCATGTACTAAAATCATAAATGTTAATCAAATAATATCCCGAGAGAATTCTTATTAGATTTTCAACAAAAATGAAAATAGCAGCATAAATTGCCCACTTAGCCCTAACCATGGGTTTAACTCCTCTAAAACAAAGAACTAAAAGACTCAAGAAAACAGTCTCATGTAATCCGCTACATTCAGCAACTATTTCCATATCAATTATGTCTGCATAGGCTAAAATTGTCGAGTTTTCACCTCTTATGTAAACTTCAATTCCAAGAGAGCTCTGAATAACATAAAGAACCCAAGTTAGAAATTGTTGATATAGTAATAGTGAGTTTTCACCTCTAGTCAGATGCTGAAACAATAGATCTATGGGTAAAACGAAAAGCATCACTAAAAGAAAGTTGAAAGCAACACCGACCAAAACTTTTTCAGATTTCTTTTTAGCATCGAAGGATTCACAAAGATATTTCTCTGCATTATCAAGGTAGAAACCAAAGTTATCTGCATATCTTTCAAAGAGATAATTTGGCTCAACAGAAATTGGACCTCTAACAAAAAGTAAAACCAAAAATAATGTTGAAATTAACAAAGAAAGAATGCCTGTTGTTTTATCATCCGAACTAAATCCAAAGAAAACTAAAAAAATTGAAGCTAATAGGATAACACCTCTGAGAATATCATCTCGCGATAGAGGCTCCAGCTTTACACTTTCGTTATCTACCACAGACATCTAAAGCTAAACGTAGATAAAACCTTTACATCAATCATCTAAAAAATTTTTAGCTTTAACTAATACTTCCTTAGCATTTGAATATGTTAATTGATCCAGTGCAGAGCTAAAATTTAACCACTTGTAATTTTGATGCTCAGAACTTAGTTTAACATTCTTTGTAAGTGATTTAGCGAGAAAAAAAGAAACTTCTTTCGGGATTACTTTGGAACCTTTGTGAATATTGTAACAAATTTTCTCTTTAAAACCGTTTACTAATTGAAAAGCGTTAATTCCAGTTTCTTCTTCTAATTCTCTCGTTGCAGTTTCCAGTTCTGTTTCGTTACCTTCGATATGACCCTTCGGAAAATCCCAATGGCCCTTTTCACCTAACTTAACTGAATGCTGAATCAATAAAAAATCTTCAGAATGAAATAAAACGATCCCACAAGATTTCTCCATACTTTACAGTCAACAGTATACTATAACAAGCTTATCTGTTAAATTATAGATGCTTAATCTTTTCTTGTTCTTGACAATGCAGTTGCAACCATTCCCAATGCAAAGATTGTGAAAATTGGATCAAATCCTGGCAAGAAGACACCGCGTATCCATAATGTTGCAGTAACTGATCTTGCTTCAGTTTCACCTTGCAAAGTTGTTGCGACTTGCAAGATAACTGTGTGATATTCGTTACTCCATCCCACTACAGTACCTCTAGGCGTAGCAACTGTAAGCTGAACAGGTTGCTCACCCGATGCATCGATTTGGTATTGAGCAGCAGCTAATGCAACTGTAAATCCTGCATCTTCCAAATCCTTCGCATTCAACACTTCAACTGCAATAGTATCTTGGTAATTACCATTGTTAACTGCTATAAAATTTAAAACAAATTCTTTACCTGGACCTATCTTTTGGAAAGGCTGTGATGCTTGAACAGATAGTCGAGCATATTGTTGAACAATAACTGCGAAACCTGCATTTTTGTTAACTTGATTTAACTGTGTATTAGTTTCTCTACCGGAAGCAAGAGCATTAACTTGAACTGTTTTATATGATGAACGAGTTAAAGCTAAAGCACAAACTGGGACTGTAATACTTCCACCGGGCGCCAAAGTAACTGAAACTGCACCAGGAGATATTGTAACGCCCCCACCAGAAAGTGATATATCAACATCAATCGTAGCTTGACCTTCGTTCGAAATGACCATTTCAGTACATCCAATACCACTAGCTCCAGGCCTTACATCTAACTGAACTTGACCGTTAGTAAAACTTATAGAATATGCAACTGCCGCTTGAGCATCAGCTGGTGGTGTAAACATTACCAAAGATGTTCCTAACATTAGCATTGCGAGTAGTAGGGCTTTCGAAATTTTAGTCGCCATTATTTTTTCCTCCAAGGGGTGTATTGACTGACATACACAAGTTCACACTTTAACTACCACATAAAAAGGCTTTCTTACAATGATAAGAGCTTAAAAAAAAATTAAATTATAAAAAATTAATCCAATTTAGAGAGCAACTCTGCACGACTAGGCTCAACTAAAATTGTTTGATCAGGAAATACAATTACTGGAATTCTACGCATTCCGTTGTTAAGCTCAACCGCTTTCTTAGTCGCTTCTTCATCGTTTGAAATATCTATATAATCATACTCAATATTTTTCTCAGCAAAAACTTGCTTTGCTAACACGCAATCGCCGCAAGTTAGTGTTCCGTACATTAAAATTTTTTCCACTTTAATTCTCCGAATATGAGTCAACATCAAGACAGGAACATATTAAATTTCTGTCACCATGCGTATTATCAACTCTTCCAACTGAAGGCCAAAACTTGTTTGTCTTTAACCGTTGAACAGGGTAAGCTGCTATCTCTCTAGAATACTCGTGATTCCAATTATCCGATGAAACTTCGAGAGACGTGTGAGGGGAACCTCGTAGAGGATTATCTTCACTTGAAAATTCTCCAGACTTTACTTTATCTATTTCAGATTTTATTGAAGACATCGATTCACAGAATCTGTCTATTTCAGCTTTTGATTCAGATTCTGTTGGTTCTATCATTAGTGTATTAGCAACCGGCCAAGACATTGTTGGAGCGTGAAAACCGTAATCAATTAACCTTTTTGCAATATCATCAATAGTCAATCCAGCTTCAGAGATCAAATCACGAGTATCTAGAATGCACTCATGCGCAATGAGACCCATTTTCCCTTTGTATAAAATTTTGTAATCTTTTGACAACTTTTTAGCCATGTAGTTGGCGTTTAGAATTGCTACCTCTGTAGCATACTTGAGCCCTTTAGAACCCATCATCGCGATATATGCCCAAGAAATTGGTAAAATACTAGCACTTCCCCAATGTGTTGCTGATACAGGGCCAGTTTTACTTTTAGACTTGTATGGCTCTAAAGGATTTGAAGGTAAAAATTCTGCTAAATGTGATGCTACACCAATTGGGCCCATTCCTGGCCCTCCGCCTCCATGAGGAATACAGAAGGTTTTGTGCAGATTAAGGTGGCAGACATCTGCTCCTATGTCTGCTGGTTTGCACAAACCTACCATTGCGTTCATATTTGCACCATCCATGTAGACTTGGCCACCGTGCTCATGGACTAAAGAACAAATTTCCTTAATTTCATCTTCAAAAACTCCGTGAGTTGATGGATAGGTAACCATCGCAGCTGCTAAGGACTTGGAATATTGATTAATTTTTGATTTAAAATCTGCTGAATCTATATTTCCTTCTTCATCACAAGATATTCCTACTACTTTCATTCCAACCATTACTGCTGAGGCTGGATTCGTGCCATGAGCTGAGGTTGGAATTAAACAAATATTACGATGGGAATCTCCCTTGTCTAGGTGAAAATCTCTTATTGCAAGCATTCCTGCATACTCGCCCTGACTGCCTGCGTTTGGTTGAAGTGAAATTTTTGAAAATCCTGTAATATCACACAGCCAATTCTCTAAATCTTTGAAAAGTTCATAGTATCCCTTTGCTTGGTCTTCAGGAGCATATGGATGCAAGTTAGAAAATTCTGGCCAAGTCACAGCTTCCATTTCTGTGACTGAGTTTAATTTCATGGTGCATGAACCCAAAGGAATCATACTAAAATTCAAGGATAAATCCTTGTTCTCTAGCCTGTGTATATATCTTAGCATTTCTGTTTCTGAATGATATGAATTGAACACAGGGTGAGTTAGATATGAATCAGTACGCCTTAAATCCTCAGGAATGCTTTCAGTTGATGGTTCTACTTCTGAAGACTTAAAAATTTTCAATATGGCTTCCACATCTTCAACTTGAACTGTCTCGTCCAAAGAGATGCCTACTGAATCAGAATATTTCCAAAAATTATACCCTTCTTTTAAGGCTAAATCTAAAATCTTTGTCGAGTCGCATTTTACACGAATTGTGTCAAAATAACTATCTGAGTATAATTCGAATCCACTGCTTTTGAGACTTTCACCGATTGCTCTAGTGAAAAAATTGATTCTAGTTGCAATTTGCTTCAATTTAGCTGGACCATGATATATTGCATACATGGAAGACATTATAGCCAATAATACTTGCGCGGTGCAAATATTACTTGTTGCTCTATCTCTCCTAATGTGTTGTTCCCTTGTCTGTAGGGCTAATCGCAAAGCATGATTTCCGTGCGAATCCTTTGAAACTCCAATTAACCTTCCCGGAAGATTACGCTTAAATTTATCCTTTGTAGAAATAAATGCAGCATGAGGACCTCCATAACCCATTGGAACTCCAAACCTTTGAGAGTTTCCAATAACAATATCTGCACCCCAACTTCCGGGTGATTTAAGAAGACAAAGGGACATTAAATCTGCTACAACAATCACCAAGCTTCCGTTGGTATGGACCTCTTCGACTAGTTTAGAATAATCTCTAATTGTTCCAGATCTACTAGGGTACTGAATCATCACAGCAAATAAGTCATCATCAATTGAAAGCTCAGGATAGGAAGTTTCTTTGATTTTTATTTCAAGTGGATCTGCTCGAGTCTTAACTACATTAACTGTTTGTTGGTTGATATCATCTATAAGAGCTATCGTGGATCTCTTACCTCTCAAAGCATTACATGCCATACTCATTGCTTCAGCGGCGGCTGTAGCTTCATCTAAGAGGGAGGCATTTGCAATGTCCATGCCAGTTAGATCTGAAATCATCGTTTGGAAATTCAACAATGCTTCTAAACGACCCTGGGCGATTTCAGCCTGATAAGGAGTATATTGAGTATACCAGCCGGGGTTTTCAAGAATATTTCTTTTGATGACTCCTGGTGTGATAGTTCCGTGGTAGCCATTACCAAGAAAACTTTTGAAAACTTTGTTTTTTGATGCATAAGATTTCAATATTTTAATTGCTTCTTGTTCGCTAACACCATCACCTACTTTTAGATTCGAGTTAAAAACTATGGAATCTGGAATGACATTATTGATAAATTCCGACATTGAAGAAAATCCTAGTTCATCTAGCATTGAAATAACATCATCGTCAGACAGACCTACATGACGTTGAGTAAAAATGTCGGGATGATTAGTATATTTGGTCATAAATGATGAAATCAATTCTGGGTGGGGCATATGAGTGTTTCGCCCGAATTAGGCATCCGTTCCATTTATTTGCCCATTCCTAACTAATGACTTCCATGGTAGCAAATGCCACTAGGCTTTTCACCGTGGACGAGGCAAATAGCCTTTTAGAATTGATTAATCCTATAATCATTGAATTGTCCGATTATTCTGTAAAACAAGAGATGCTTGAAGAGCAATTGGAAGAAATAATGGAAGAAGTAAAGGATGACTATCGCGCAGCACTAAGGCCGGGATGGGAAGAATTGCAAATTGAACTTGAAAATAACATAAATATTGTGAATAACTTGACGATTGAGTTAGGAAAATTAGGCGTGGAAATAGACGATCCTGCCCTTGGAATTGTAAACTTTCCATCACTAAGAGGCATAGAAACGGTATTTCTTTCATATAAATTAGGGGAGAAATCTGTAAGACACTGGCATGAATTTGATGAAAATTATGAATCAAGACGTATTCTTGAACAAGAATTAGATATTATTAAACAATAAATCCTTTTGAATAGGCTTGAAATGTATGTATATGCTTAAAGCAAAAGAAATAATTATTTTTTTACCTGGAGACGGTGAAAAAGAAGTTTTCAAGGATGTTGAATTTCAATCAAACCCTGAGGCTGGCTTACTAGCCATTTTCAAAAAAGACGGAAAGGAATCTCTTATGTTTTCCGGACTTAGTTTTAAAATTGAAATGGATGAAAAAGATGCAAAAGAATCCTATGATATGGCCCAAAAAGCACATTTAATGTCAAAAGATCAGATGAAAATGATGTTGGAAAGGGAGACTGGTCCAACCGATAGATTTAGCTCATCGTTCGGATAATGTCGCAAATAAAATTAGTAGTTTTCGACATGGACGGGACAATAATCGAGCCCAAATCTTCTTGGGCAATGATTCACGATCACTTTGGCACAGATAATACAGAAATGTTACAGATGTATATCGATCATAAAATTTCTGATAAGGAATTTGTTAAAGCTGATATCAAATTGTGGAATAGTAAAAGTGATGTCCCAGTAAATGAAGAATACATAAATTCAATTTTAGATAAAGCAGAGCCACGAAAAGGGGCTGAAGAATTAATTACAAGCTTACATGAAGCTAATATCAAAACTGTAATACTATCTGGAGGCATCCAGTATTTAGCTGATAAATGGGCTAAAGAATGGAATATGGATGATGCTTTAGCAAATGATTTGATTGATGATAAGAATGGAAATTTAACTGCAATAATAAAATCAAGTGGTCACAATAAAGGTCCGGTTATGGAAAAAATGATTGAAAAATATAATTTTAAAAAAAATGAAATAGCTGCAGTTGGTGATACTGTAGTAGACATTCCTACCTTTGAAAGGGCTGGACTATCAATTGCTGTCAATACGGAAGATGAAAGAGTAATAAGTAGAGCAAATTATCATCTTAAAGGAGATTTGACTGAATTGAAAAGTCTAATACTCAATTGGTAAGAAACTATAAAAATATATAGACATAGTATGTCCATGAAGCTTCAGCATAATTTAACTTTTTTACTGATATTTTCACTTACAGTTGTCCTTGCTGGGAATGTACAAGGCGATGAGAATGTAGAAATATCTTCACTAAAATACACGAACGACTTGGAAGATGGACAAGAAATCATCCTTGTAGGTAACGGAAAAGACTATGCAACTGAATATTTTTACAAAATATACGATGACGATAACGACCAATATCGAAATGATAATGATGACGATGACTGTGATGTACAAAATTGTCTCCCAAATAATTGGTACACTACAGAATTTGATGATTCTGATTGGAATACTGGAGCTGCACCTTTTGGAGATGAAGAGATGGATGGAGTTGTCCCCAGGACAATATGGGAATCTGATGGAGGTTATGATCCAGGAGTTTTAAATGATAATCTAGTAATAAGGCATTATTTTAATTATTCAAATGAAGACGTAATACTGAGTGCTACTCTAAAAATAGTTCATAATAATTACTATGTCGCTTACCTAAATGGACAGCTAATTAGGAACTGTTACTACTACAATTATCATGATGACTGCTATGAGAGAAATCCAGAATATTGGAAAACAAATGGAGATAATTTTCTAACATACGACGGCAGCTCTGAGTCTGGACCAAACCCTGACTGGCTAGTTGAAGGAGAAAATTTACTTGCCATCTTAGTGTACGATCACTGCTGCTATCAGGGAGACCCTCATCAGTGGATAGATGCCGAATTGGTGATAAATGTACAATCTTGGAAAGATACACCGATTGTTTTAGGTGACAGCCTAGCTCTCGGAGTAGATTTTTTTAACAATAATGGTGAGAACTCAACAAATATCAATGTAAGTATCGAAATAGACGGAGAATTATTTGCAAATGAAACAATAGATATTCACAATAACCAGACTCACGAATGGATAGTTAAATGGACACCCACAAGACTAGGAGAAATTAACGTAACTGCTAAAGTTTTTAACAAAACGCTCACAAAAACAGTACATATTGGATATTATGCATATAGTTTAAATTTTATAACCAAAGAAAAAAGTGCTGAAGTGGATAATACCATTCAGTACCAATTTAATATAACCAATGAAGGAGATGTAGATGATAATTTTACCTTCTACTTAACTAATGTACCCAATGATTGGGATTATTCTTTTTCACCAAATGTAGCTAGATTACATCCAAATGAATCTGTAGATATCAAATTAAATATCACGATTAGTGATGATGCACAAGCTGGAAACTACAGTATTTTCCCATTAGTATTCTCCCAGTACTATTCTCAAACTGTAAGCAAGTTAATACATTCAGGAGCAAGTGAATCCACTGAATATTCCTACAGGATATGGAATAATAGTGAATTTCCTGAAGAATTTTATGAACTAAATTATAACTATTCTGAATGGAGCGTGGGAGCAGCTCCCTTCGGCAATGATGAATTAAGAGGAATTGATCCTAACTCAATTTGGACAACTGATGATGAAAATTATACACACATTAGTACTAGACATTTATTTAATTATAATGAAAGCTTAGATTTTAGTGAATTAAGGGTGAAAATAGCTCATGATAACTATTACCGAGCATATCTAAATGGTCATTTGATAAGAGACTGTTTCAGTGGATGGGGGTGCTATGGAAATGGGGAATATTGGGAAGAGACCATAAATATCAATAATTCGTGGCTAAAGGAAGGTGAAAATTTATTTGCAATTGCTGCTCGAGACAATACCCAGGGATGGGGAGGTGGTGGCGGTGGAAGTGATGGAAGACAATGGCTCGATTCCGAATTAGAAATCGCTAATCTTAGGTCAAAACTTTGGAACTTCGAAGAAATTTATACTGAATTAATTGTATCTGTTAATGAAACCTATGAATATGAAATTCTAACTCCTATAATCACAAAAGAGTTAGAAGATACCGAACCGTATGAATTTACGGTATGGATTCTGAATAGAGGAAATGTTGAAGATATATACAATGTAACAATAAGCTTAAACGATACTGAAAACTTTAACATAATTAGCTTTAACCAACAAGTCAAAGTACCATATGGCACTGATGGAAACGTTGAACTTATTATTTCTTTAAATGAAAATGCTGATGAGTTTGATTTAGCTGAAGTAAACATAACAATTACTTCTCTGAATTCAACTGACAACAACATCAAACAAACAACCATATTTGCAAAGAAGTATGTACCGCCAGATCTCGTAGCACCTGCAACATATGCTATAAGTCCCCAATTAGTGAACTCAAGTTCATTTGAGATTCACTGGTTTGTACAAGAATGGTACAAGAACAATTTAGAATCTGGCAATGATACTAAATATATAATTATTCAATACTCGCATGATGACGGAACAAATGGAGAATTATGGAGTGATTGGGAGATTTGGGGTAATTTTTCTAATGATGAAGAAAAGACAATTTTTACGGGTGCAATAAATAACTACCAATATAGATTTAGATCTATTGGAGGAGACGACGATGGTAAAATTGAAGATAAGGAAGACAAAGTCGACAATGTGACCTTTGTCGACCTTGAATCACCGACTATTTTCATTACTGACATTGCCTCCTCTCTATCTGAAGGTATGAGTATTGAAAATAATGCCACCAATATAAGAACAATCGAATTTTCTTGGGATGCTGAAGATAATAACGAAATAATTACAGGCTTTGATTTTTATTACAAAATTAATAATGGATCATGGATAGTTAAAGAGGAAGATTTCACTCAAAAAACACTTGCATTTTATGCTGAAAATGATGGATTATATGAATTTAAAATTGTAGGTGAAGATTTGGCTGGAAACATAGGGTCAGACACAAGTAATTCCATTGTAGTTGATACTATTGGACCTAACGTTACAGTAACTGGAATTCCAAGTTTAACAGATGTTGAAAACATTGTTTTAAACATAGATAATGTAAATGATATTACAAATTTTACATTATTCTACAAATTAAATAAGGAAGGTGAAAGCAATGCCAACCTAAATTGGCAAGAATATGGAGAATACCTACCACAATCATTGCCGTTAGAAATACCAGTTCTAAATCAGTATGAATATCGGTTCAAAATTTTAGCATATGATGCTGTAGGCAATAAGGGGGAAGACATTGCCTATACTTTAATAGATAGAGATAAACCTACAAAAATTAGAAACTTGCAGATTGCACAGGGAAAAACTGTTGTTAACTCAACTACAGATATTCTCATCTCATTTATGTCATCTCAATCTCAGGATTTAGCAGAGTATCGAATTTATAGATCAGAATCCGTAAACAAAACTGGCGAACTTATCACTAATATTGCTTATGGTGAACAATATTTATCTTACAAAGATTCAAATGTATTAATGGATAGAATATACTTTTATTCAATTGTAGCTGTAGATAGAATGGATTTTGAATCAGAACCTGAACAAGCTTTCATAGATTTAACTGTTGAAGAGGAAATAATAATTAAAGAGGGCGATGAGGGATCAAATTTAGGTACAATCCTGATAGGGGTCGGAATTATTGGTGGAACTGCAGCTGTTATAGCATATGTTAGTCGCAAATCTACTGAAGAAATCGCTCAAGTAATTGCAGATTTGCCTCAAGAGGTAAGTAAAGAGAAATTCAGTGAAATGGATGGAGAATTACTCTGCAACGCTTGCGGAGCCATGTTTGATACTACAGAAACTAGCTGCCCTTCATGTGGTACATTAAAGGAATAAAAATGAAAAATATAACTGTTGAAAAAGAAGATAAAATAGGAATAGTCACTGTTAATCGCCCTAAGGAACTTAACAGTATGAATTCAGAAACTAGAAAAGAGCTTGCTAGTGCTTTTGAGGAATTAGATTTAGATGACGAAGTAAATGTATCTATACTAACCGGATCTCCTGGTAAAGCGTTTATTGCCGGTGCTGACATAAAAGAATTTTCAAAAATGGATATTAAAAATCAAAAAGCTATGAAAGAAGATTGGAGAGTTACCGATGTTATTGCTAATTCATGTAAACCTGTAATTGCTATGATTAATGGATTTTGTCTTGGAGGGGGACTGGAGATTGCAATGGCTTGTGATTTAAGAACTGCTAGTAAAAAATCTAAACTTGGACAACCTGAGATTAATATTGGAATAATACCTGGAGCTGGAGGGACTCAAAGGCTAACTAGATTAATTGGAGAAAGCAGATCAATGGAATTAATCCTTACCGGAAATATGATAGATGCTGAAAAAGCTGAAAGTTGGGGCTTAGTAAATTTGGTAGCTGAGGATGAAGATTTAAGGGACAAGACAATGGATATAGCAAGGCAGATTGCTGAAAAATCTACATTTGCGGTTGAAAGAGTAAAAAAAAGTGTTAAATTAGCTTCTAGTTTACCAATGAAAAAAGGTTTGAAAAAAGAACAAGAGCTATTTGTTGAATGTTTTAAATCAAATGATGGTAAAGAAGGAATTAAAGCATTTATTGAAAAAAGGAAACCTAAGTTTAAAGGAAATTGAGATTAAAGCAAAAAGTTGATTATATTACTTCAAAGTTGGAGAAACTTTATCCTAATCCCGAGATACCGCTAGATCACGAAAATACCTTTACCTTTCTAGTAGCAGTTATGCTGAGTGCACAGAGTACTGATAAAAAAGTAAACGAAATTACTCCAAAATTGTTCTCAAAAGCGAATACGCCAGAAAAAATGCAGACGTTGGACGTACTAGAAATACAAAATTGTATTCGAGAAATTGGTTTGGCACCTACAAAAGCAAAAAACATCAAAAAAACATCGGAAATATTAGTAGAAAGATACGATGGTAAAGTACCCAATACATTTGAGGATTTAGAAGAATTACCTGGAGTAGGTCACAAAACTGCTTCCGTGATTATGTCCCAAGCTTTTGGAAAACCTGCTTTTCCTGTTGATACTCACATACATAGACTTGCATTTAGATGGAAACTATCTAATGGGAAAAACGTAGATACTACTGAAAAAGACCTTAAAAGAAAATTTGACAAAGACTTGTGGAACAAACTGCATTTACAAATGATTTTTTACGGAAGAGAATTTTGCCAAGCAAGAAAAAAGAAATGCAATTGTGAAATATGCGAAACCGTAGCAGGTAGATAGCTATATTGCTAGGTTTGCATAAGGTATGGTATGAGTAAATGGGACCAACGTTTTTTAGAATTAGCAAAACAAATTTCTACGTGGAGTAAAGACCCTTCAACCCAAGTAGGATGTGTAGTTGTTGGTCCTGATAGAGAAATAAGAAGTACTGGGTTTAATGGCCTTCCTCGTGGAATTGAAGATACAAGTGAGAGGTTGAACAATCGAGAAATAAAGTATCCTATGATTTGTCACGCTGAAGAAAATGCAATAATGCACGCTGCAAGGACTGGAATTTCACTAAAAAATTGTGTAGCATATGTAACCTGGCCCCCGTGTACTAGATGTGCAAGATCTCTGATTCAAGCTGGTGTTTCTGAAATTGTCTATCCTAAAGAAGTTGAAATACCTAAAAGATGGGAAGCTGATTTTGATATGTCATTAAACATGTTTAAGGAATCTAAAACTCTTGTGAGAAAAGAATAGACTATTCTTCTGACTCTTCTTTACCTAGCAGTTCTTTAATTTGTTTTAAATGTTCAACACCAGTATCAGATTGTATATTCTCTGTAATCATATCTCTGACTTTTGATGGTGACGAAACTCCGAAAAGGCAATCATGTGGATTGTGCCTAACACTCCTAGACGAATTACGAGCTGCACCACCTATTCCCAAGCTCATACCTTTAACTTCTGTACCTGTTCCGCCTGCAACCATTGATTCGTCAGTGCCGGTACCCAAGCCGGAACCTGTTAATGGTAAAACTGTCCCAAAACCAAAAATGGTACCAAAAATTCCTTGCTCCATTTTTATATCTTCAATGTGATTATAACGCACCTGACGTTCACTACGGTTCATCAAAAAACTACTTTGAAGAACTATTCTATTATCTGTTAAATAATACGTAAAAGATCTTCTGTAAAAATCTACTGAAAAAAGACCAATGAGTCCTACCACTGCAGTCAAACTAGGGATAAACCACCGCCCAAATGACATTGTGTCTGCCATATCACTGTAAGCATGATAAGCCATCACAATTATACCAAAAAGAGCAACTCCCGAATATAGACGAAATATACCCTGCCCTCCAGAATCTAAAAAGAAGTAACGTGCAATAAATCCAACTAAAAACAATCCAAAAGACCAAATTATGGCTCCTGCTAAAACTTCACTATCTTGGACCAATGCTTCAATACTATCGTAGAACGGGAAATCTGAGAACTTATCTGAATTAAAAAAATCGTAAATCACATAAGACCAAATCAACAGAAGAAAAAATGTTAAGTAAAGATGAAAAAATGAAAACATATGGGGTTTGAGTTGCATTTTTAACTCTTCACCTCTGAGTAAAGTAATTCCCGACATAGGAGTCTAAGTCAAGGGGAGTTAAAATATTTTTATATTGTATCATTAGTAATTGTGTACTGCTTGAAGGGTTGATTATATGCCGATAAGGAAAAAAATAGTCAAAAAGAAGAGAAAAAACGAAGCTAAGGAGGCTTTAGCAAAAGCTAGTGGAGGAGAAGAGTTGGAAATTGCCGCTAAAATCTTGGGAGAACTCAGAGAGAGAAATAAAAGAAAAAAATTATTAGAAAAAAAAGATTAATCTGATTCTTCGGCAAGAATTACAACATAAAGTCCTAAAATCACAACTAAACCGCCTAAAACTACACCAAAACTTGGAACTTCCTGGAAAAATAACCAAGCCAATAGACCTGAACCTATTGGCTCTGCTAATAGAGATATGGAGACTACATAAGCTGGCAAATATCCTATCGCCCAATTTTGCATAGTGTGTCCTAAAAGTGTAGGTATCAAAGCCATTAACAAGAATAAACGTATTTCTGAGATTGGTAAATTTTCATAATTCAAATTCTGGATAAATACTACTGTAAACATTGAAATAAAACTAAAAAAATAAACGACAAATGCGTAAGTTGGCAAACTAATAGTTCTTCGTAATTTCCTACCGCTTAAATAATATAAGCCAGCTAGAACGCCTGCAACAAATGCATAAAAATTTCCTTTAAAATTACCTGGATTGTCGATTAAATCTCCTCCAAACAGAACTAAAATTCCACCTAAAGCAATAGTAGTGCCGATTATGGCTTTTTTAGACAAAGTTTCTCCAAAAAATATTTTGCCCAATATTGCAACGTATACTACATGACAAGTAGCTAACAGTACCGAAGCTGCAACTGATGTTTCTTTGACTGAAGTTATAAAGAAACTAAAATGTGCGCCTAACAAAATTCCTGTTAGGGCCATCTCTAAAAGTGTGGAATTCGATTGTGAAGAAATCTCCGCCCCTCTGTCCTTAAAAATGAAAGGCAAAAAAGCTAGAGTAGCAAAAGCTTGCCGATAGGTGCCTATTACAAGAGGCTCACTGTTGCTGTACCTAATCAATATTGCAGAAGTTGAAATAGCAAACATTCCAACTAAAAGTGCCAAATAAGGCAATTTAAGATTTTCTTTGATCTCCGTATTGATTAATAACACAAAATGGTATGAATCAAAGGCTTAATGATTCTATCTCACCAAATTTATTGGCTTTGTAAGATGCCTGCGTGAAGATGCTGGAGGTTCAAACCAACCTAAATCTAATTCTGGAGATTTAGATATCATGGGAGGACGATCATATTTTTTTCCACAATCATTGCATCTATATTTTGAGTTTTTACCAGAAGAATGAGTTCTCTTACCACAAGAGCATGTTGGATTTGGGGGTTTAGTAAAACGAGGAACTAAATTTACAATTTTAAATTTTTCAATATTGATGGTGTCTCCACTAACGCTACCGCAGATAGTAACTTCATCTCCAATTTCTAATTTATCTACAATATTCCTTAGACTTTTTAACGGCTCGAAAATAGCGCAATTTACTTCATTACCTTGTACATCTTTTACCTTAATGAAACGATGACCGCCTTTGATTATTTTAACCTTCGATGAAATGCTAACATCTGCCCAAATAGAAGTATAGTCAACAAGATCTAATGATTCTGAGAAGTTGAAGTGATCATCGGTTGCTTGATTAGTCTGATATAATAACCATCTTACGGGTTTTTCAGGTCCTAAATGATGAAAATTATCAATTAAAGTGTTACGTTCTGTTCCTCTAAATCCCCAAAGCACAGGACACGGTGAATTAGGGACCATAGCAATTTTTCCATCTAAATCATTACACGAAAAAACTCCCTTGAGTTGAGAAACCCTTGAGACTGAATCTGAAGAAATATTACGCGAGCTTCCCCACAACTCTTTATCTCTGTAGCCTATTAATTCCCACGTACTTTTCAACTCTTTTGAATTATATGAATTGCTAGACCAGGAAAGCGCGCATGCCGCCCCAACGAGACCTCTTGAGCCCCTTAAACCGAAAGTAAGGCAGTCTGATAATATTAGGTCGACATCTTCTTGAGAAACTAAACCTCTAACTCCTTGCCAATAAAGTCCTTCGGGTAGATAGCTGTCGGATATGACAATGCCTGGTTGCGAATCTTTTTTCGAGTTTTTCGTAACTATCTTAGAAACTTTAGCTAGTACAGATTCTTTATTGATAGATAATTCTTTGTAATTAGAAAACACAAAAATATCCTTATTTCCAATCTCTCCTATTTTTTCCTTAGTACCAATTCCCTTACCAAAGACGAGAGATAAAGCGCCGTTACCTCTAGTTTTCCAAGGAACGTTTGGGTTTAACCTAACAAGTCTAGGAAATTCAACCAAGTCTAACTCTGACAATTCAGAAATAATCTCTGTAATTAACCATGTAGTGCAACCCCCACTCAATGAATCTGTGTCGTCTATTCCTATATGCAACATAATTAATCGAAAAGAAAAACCTCTTTAGCCCAAGAAGGTTGAACGTTTGTATTAGATAAATAAGCTAAATGTATGTCTAAATTTGAAGAGGTTCCTGCAGGGATATATGGATAATCGCCGTTCAAACTATATATTAAGATAGTTGTTTGATCTCTCTTTATTATATTGTGCAAAAGATCGACTATATCAATAGCAAAATCACTGTGATTTGCTTCAACCCTGTCTGACCAATCTACCCCAATAGCTATGTCGTCTGCAAAATTAAGTGCATCATCAAGTTCATTAAAACCTTGTAAATTTCTCAATGGTAAAACAACTTTACCTCTATCTGATAAAATTAAATCTATAATATCTTCACCCCAGATAAGACCTGAATCTACAAAAATCTCATTTTCAGGATTGGATGGAAGTGTGTAAATAGATGGGCGATTTTTAATTATACCACCCATATCCCAAAATAATTGCTTTTTTGCTGATTTTGAATATTCAAATTTAACATTTTTATCTTCAAAGCTAAATTTACCTTTATTCCAAATTGGCTTCACTTTTTTCCCGTTGAAGTAAGCCTCAGCTTGTTGAGCCATGTCTAATGAGTTAAACCTGTAGATTTAGACTTTACTAAAGGTCTAAAATTACTCTCAGACGAGATGGGGGACCTTCTTCTACTAATAATTGATGATAAGATACGGCTTTTATTTCAACACCATATCCATGTTTGGATTGATCGTAAATATCACCTTTCAAAATACCTTTCAGTAAAAAATTTTCACCTTTGGATATTTCTATCTTTGCAAAACCTGAAATAAATAGATCAGTATCAAATAATACCACTAAATATGAGATAAAGTGAACCAATAAAGAATCAAGATTGTCTGATTCTATAATTATATCATTTGAAATCAACCCTTTTGGTAAATTTCCACCAGTAATTATCTCAGAAAATCCTAGCGCTGCCTCTTCAAAGGCTCTGGAAATCGTCGAGGTTTCTACTTCAATTCCAATATCAGCAGTGTGTTCAAAGTTTTTTCTCAATACCTTCTAAAAGAGATTGCTAATAAAATGGTAGCGGGGGATGGATTTGAACCATCGATCTCCGGGTTATGAGCCCGACGGGATTTCCTAGCTACCCCACCCCGCTACGTAATACTAGAATAAGCAGGCTCCGGAAATACCTCTAAAATGGGCTTGATATAAAATCTTGTTAAAAAAAATATCTACTTTTTACGTTTGTAGAACAAGGAAATAAGAGACAGTAAAGATATTGTTAGTAATGAACTTGGACCGAAAAGTAAAGAATCATCAGAACTAGTACTACCTGAATCTGACGACCTTTTTTCAGAGATTGTTAAGGGTAATGTTAGAGTATTATCTGCTCTTTTACTATTGGATTCATCAGTTTGTTGTTTAAAATCAACGTATACCTTGAGTGTTTTTAATCCTTCAGAAGGAGTCTCCCAGTTGAGAATCACTGGCGCTGAACCAAAGCCACTAACTCCCTGCTCGACAACAAATTCATCGACTATTCTTGAACCTTCATACAAAGTTACACCAAAACTACCTGTGCTTTTTCCTCCATTATTATTAACTGTCAACTGAATTATAATCGGCATACCGTCTTGGAGATCATCGGGTTGTAATACGGAAATGGGTTTATTGTTTATCAATACTTCATCTATGCTAACAGACAAGTCTGAAATTTTTTCCACTGGAACATCAACTATAATTTTTGAACTGACAGTAGCTGAGCCATCTCCTGGAGATATTGAATCTGCAGTCATCAAAAATGTTACTTCTTCGCCCAGACTATCTTCAAAATTTACAGGCCGAACTACAATATCTACTGCTAGTGATTGTGATTTATCTATGGTAACTGCGGAAATATCGTTACCTTGAACTTCAGCCCTTATAGTCCAATCACTTCTGGATGTTGTAACTCCTAGATCAAATGTGTCTTTGTCACTTCCTGTATTTCTCAAATTAATCTTGAATTTATAGTATCCATCAATATCTAATTCCTCAGGGTCAATATTAATTGATTCAGGGACTGAAAGAAAAGCTACACCATATGTTCTCACTGTAGTTTCTAAATTAACATTCTCAAAAATATTTTCATTTCCTGAAGAAGTAATTGTAATTGTGACTCTTTCAGATGAACCTCCCTTAGCTGAAACCGGAGCTTCTACTCTAATTTGGACATTTGATGATTGTCCCATTTGAAGGTCTATTGATGAATCTGATTGAAGACTAATCTCCCAACCAGAGGGGACATCTGAATCATCTATAGTTATGAAAAAAATGTCTCTGGTATTTCCCGTATTTAGTACTCTAAATGAGTAATCTGTTTTTCCGCCCTTAGGTAATTGACCTTTAGGGCTGCTGGTCTCGTCAAATTGAACCTCTAAGCCATACTGATCAACCTCTAAATAATATGACATTGAAGAAGTCCAGGTATTACCAAAATTGTCTTTAACTGAGAACCTAATGACATAGTTGCCACTAGTTATTCCGTTATCTTCTTGGTACCACCATTTACCTTGAATATATTTTGCGTAAGTATGCTTATCCTTTAACTGGATTGTGTCCTTAAATTTTCCTCCACCACTGAGGCCCTCGATACTAATCTCTGCTGAAGATGAGTCAAAGTTATCTGCGCCTAGTGCATTGGTAACATTAACTTTGATAAAAAGAGAATCTCCATCTATTTCTTCTACTCTGTCATTATCAAAATAGTAATCATCATCCTCAATATTAACGTACTTAAAATCTATTATGAAAGACGAAAGAAAATCTGAATGGGCGCCTTTAACCCACACTGTTCTATTATCTGTATCTGGGGCCCAAGTAACACTTGTTTCTAGCTTAAGTCCAAGTGTGGTATAAGCTGGTACTCCATCCGGAAATAAACTTTTATCTAAGCCTGAACTTTCTAAATCCAAAGTATAATTTTCAGATAAAAATGTTCCAAAACCTGCAGATTTACTTACTTCATCAATAGATAAATTATTGAATCCTTCTTGAGTTCGTATGTATAACGTAGTTTTGAAGCTGATTTCTTGGACATTAGTTGATTCTACCCAAAAACTATAGCTGTATGAATCACCTAGTTCTAAAGGACCACCCATATTTGTCTCCCATGAAACTAAAGGAAAGAAAGTATTAGCTTGGTTAGGATCATCGCGACACTTCCAATACTTGGGTGTAGCTTCAGAGGGCTCGTCTATGGACAAATCGTAAACGTCGCCAATTCCTGATTTTGCTAAAAAGAATTCTGTGTTACCATATTCCTCAGCATCAGAAGGGAGTGAAATCAGTAAAATCGAAAAACACACCAAAAAGAGTGTATAGGTTAGACCTCGCATAGGGTAATTCAAATTTTGACATTATTAAGGTTTGGCCTGATACAACTAGTCAAAAAGGTTGATGCCTCCCCCACTAGAGACAATTTCTGAATTCTCAGAAATAAGTTGACCTCGTCTGAATACTTTGTGAGGGAAAATTGCTTCCCAATCTTCAAATGGGGACCAATTAGCTCTTGAATGAAGTTTATCAACATCAATCTTCTCTGATTTATTCAGATTAACAAACATAAAATCTGCAGGTTGACCTTTTTCTATTCTTCCTCGACTTAGTCCAAGCCGGTCTGCAGGGGCTTCTGCCATGCTGTTCACTAATCTGCTCAAATCTAATCTTTTCTCTACAACTTCTTGCAGCATTAATGGAACCATTGTCTCTACACCTGGCATCCCTGACGGAGGTGCTGATGACCTTTTTTCTTCGACTGTATGTGGCGCATGATCGCTAGCCAATATGGGAATTGTTCCCTTTCTGTATGCATCATAAAGAGTTTTATTATCCGAAATGGTTCGTAAAGGCGGGTCAACCTTACAATCTAAAGAACTACAATTATCCAAATTTAGTAAAAGATGGTGTGGACAGACCTCTGTTGAAGATTGGGAAGGAAGATTTCTTAACCCATTGGAAGTAGATAAATGTGCCACGTGCAAATACTTCGAAGGAGGCATTTCTGAGAGGCATTTTTCTTCAGCAATTAGACGATTCTCTGTATGATCTGATAGTTTCTCCAGAGGATTATTGTGCATATAATCTGGATGCTCGCAGTGAACAACTAACGGTTTCTTAGTTTTACCTAATACTTCTTGTGCTAATCTGAAATAATCCTTTGATGATATCCCATATGGATACAATTTCCAAAACGCAGCCGGAACTGTTTCAAACCAATCTTGTTCTGTTAAATTCTCCTCTACGTTAATACCTATTCCAAAATCTACTACTGATTTCTGTTTAGCTATTCTTTCCTTTTCCTTAAATTGTGAGTAATCAGATGTAAAGGGATTCGTATTAGGCATATCTACTACTGCTGTAACACCGCCACAAGCAGCAGACTCTGAACCTGTTTTCCAATCTTCTTTGTGGGTGTATCCAGGATCTCTGAAATGAACGTGCATGTCCATAGCTGCAGGTAAAATCAAACCATCAACCTTCTCTCTATTTGGATTTAAATTAGTCTTCTTAACTGAAGAAATGTAACCCTCTTCTACTTCAATCGAAACATCAACTAACCCTTGATTCGAAATCCACGCTCTGCCCTCGAAAGCTGACATTATTCCTTTTCCCTATTTGACAAATGAAAGGTTGACGTATAAACATCTTCTGTTCTGCTCTTTACTGCCAAAATAAGCTTACTATCTTCAAAAGTTGAGTTCTCGGAGGTCGTTATAGTTAATGTTAAATTTGCATAATCACCTGAAGATAAATTTAAAAATGTAATATTATTTTCATGGTCAAGAAACACATATTTTTGAAAAGAATTGGAACTAGAATTTATATTCATTGAATCTGAACTTATGTTAACAAAGTCTACAACAAGAGATACCGAAATATTTTCTAATGGATTAATACTGACAGAGAGGTTTTCCCAACCCTCTTCAGCCCCATTATTCCAAATTTTTATGGAAGTTGTATTTGTTTCGCCTGCATACTGAAAGAATTCATTTTCGTCTGAATCTATATTCAAAGAAAATGGCGAGTCTACTGTGAAAATAGGAGATGGCGTAAAAGTTGTTAGTAACAATAACCCTGTAATTAGTCCAACTATTGTTCTAGATTTACCCAGATTAGATATCTCTTCTGAAGGTGGAGGATGATAAGTTCCCAAAAAATAAATAAGGAGAGCATAAATTGCCCATCCCATATATGGCGGACCAAAACCCGGAATCCCATAAAATGTCATTAAAATGAGAGAAATTATAACTGCGAAAGACAAAATATTTGCTTTTGGACCAAGAAGTGAACGTGCAATATGCCCACCATCAAGCTGACCTGCAGGCAATAAATTTAGTGCTGTGACAAAAAAACCAGTCCATCCTGCAAGAACCACTGGATGTGACAGATAATCTCCAGAGGAAGGATTCAAACTCTCAGAAATAGAAAAAAGTAACTCAAAGAAAAAAGATGAACCGAGAAACAGAGAATCTCCTGAATCTACTGGCACAGTTACTGCGTATAATTCAGTTAACCAGAATCCAAGAAGCGTTACGGGAATTGCTACTAAGAGACCGGCAATTGGTCCACTAGCTCCTACATCCAAAAGAGCTTTTCGATTAGGAATCGGCTCTCTTATAGAAATGAAGGCCCCCATTGTTCCAAAAGGGAATATCATTGGAGGCATTGGAAGAAAAAAGGGTAGAGACGCATCTAGATTATGTTTCTTTGCATAATAGTAATGCCCCATTTCATGTGCACCAAGGATTAGCATCAAGGGTAAAGAAAATGTCAAGAAACCCATGAAAAAAATGTGTGGGCTTGCTAATATTCTAAGCCACCACCAACTCATATCAAGTATTGAGGAGTCTACATATGAAGCCCACCACATTGAGCCGGCCCATGTTGTAGTGAAGAATGTAGCTAATAGTAAATACAGATTAATTTTACCTTCGTAATAATCAAATGAAGGCTGTGGTAAAATCACAAGAATTAATTCATTTCCGGTTCTTCTCAACATAGGAAAAAGACGGCCCACCCCAAATGTTGTTGCAACCTTAAGTGCTAGACGTAATTCTTCAAATTTTTCTTCTAAGTTTTCTGGCTCTTTTACAAAAAATAAATGGGCATTACCGTCCCATTTACTTTCTTCAACCTCCCAGTTTAGACCTTCTATAAACTTACGGATTGATTTAGACATCTAAAGTCCTAGCTCCCTCTTAGTAATTTTTGAAGCTTCCTCTGATAAACTTGCAGGTGCGTATATTCTGCATCTCCAATGGTCAAATTGCGCTTCATACAAACTTTTTGTTATGGTTGACATATTGCTTGCGTAATCTAAGGAACCATCTTCTTTAAGAATTTTAACTTTCATGTCTGGCACAACCTTCAGAGGCGGCAAATCCATGAAAATCTTTGATGAATCTATACCTAATTTAGATGAAATTGAAATTTCTAAATCTTCAACATCTGATTTAGTAATTCCCTTATTTTCAGTTTCATCTTTAGTAATGCTGACTACGCGCTTTGTTATCTTACGGTTTTCGAAATCATTAACTAAACTTTTCGATATGCCGCCTGCAGAATCTAATTCAGACAAAAATTTATGATCTGTATATGAAACAAAAGATTCGTAGGAGAAATAACCGCTCAAAATTGCTACCTTTGTAGCTCTTGCTAACATTAATTCTGCCCCTCTAGAAAAAGGGTGGAAATATACTGTTGGAAACATAACCGAACGAGAAGTTAAAAATGTTTCAACTACTGGTAAGCCACTTTCTCCAATTACCAATTCTTCGTTCATAATTGACATTTTAGTAACTAACCTACCTGTATCTACTCCTGTTTTAACACCTGTGTAATGAGAATCTCTCATCAGATAATCTAAACGGTCTGCATCAATATCTCCTGAGATTAACGAACCATACCTATGTTCCCCTTTGATAAGATTACAGATTTCTCTGCTATCTATTCCTTCATCATTAAAAACATCCGAAATTTGGCTCTCTTTGATAATATCTTGAGTAATATCAACATGATCCTTGCCGAAGGGTAACTCATCAGCCAGATGAGAATAAGGTGAATGTCCTAAGTCATGAAGTAACCCTGCTGTAGAAACTAAGTGTAATTCATCCTCTGGAACGCCTGATTGCAACGCCATTTGCTTAGCTAAATGACTAACGCCTATGCTATGCTCGAGTCTAGTGTGGTTAGCTCCCGGATAAACTAAATTTGCTGAACCTAACTGCTTAATCCACCTTAAACGTTGATAAGGAATAGTATCAACAAGAGAGGACTCTAGACTATCCAAATCTATGTAATCGTGTATAGAATCCCTTACTCTTCGCATTGAATTACTTGATACAAGGTTCGTAAAATAGGTATCTATATTTTTTGTGTTCCACCTTCTTCCAAAATGGGGAATTTAAAGGGAATGGCCCAAAGCTTATAATGACAAAATTCTCTCCCCAAGATAATATGAATATTTCAGGAAATGTTAAGGAAATTGATGTTGAAGAATTAACAGAATGTCCTGAATGTGAATCTGAACATATTGTACGTGATTACAAACGCGGAGAGGTTACTTGTAGAAATTGTGGACTCGTTGTTGATGACCAAGTAATTGATCAAGGGCCCGAGTGGAGAGCTTTTGATTCAGAACAGAATGAGAGAAGAGCCAGAGGCGGAGCGCCCATGTCTGTTATGGTTCATGACAAAGGCCTTTCCACAGACATTGGCTGGGGTGGAAGAGACATTAATGGAAATAATGTACCAACTAAAAATAGAGCTCAAGTATATCGGATGCGTAAGTGGCAAAATAGAACTAGAGCATCTAACTCAGCCGACAGAAATTTGGCACAAGCTCTGAATGAGCTAAATCGGCTAGCTTCGAAAATAGGATTACACCGCCAAGTTAGAGAAGAGGCGGCAATGTTGTACAGAAGGGCTGTACAAGATAATCTTGTCAGAGGAAGGTCCGTGGAGGGAGTTGCCGCTGCAGCCCTATATGGGGCGTGTAGAAGATGTGAGGTTCCAAGAACACTAACTGAAATTACTGAGGCTTCAAGAGCCTCAAAAAAAGAAGTGGGAAGAACATACCGATATATTTCAAGAGAATTAAAATTGAATCTTCAACCTGCGTCACCTTCTGTTTACATTGTACGTTTTTGTAGAGAACTAGAATTACCTGGCGATGTTGAAAATACAGCAATTAGTATTCTTAATCAAGCAATAGCTGCTGAACTAACTTCAGGACGCGGACCTACCGGAGTTGCCGCTGCTGCAATATACATTGCCTCAGTTGTTCACGACCAAAGAAAAACTCAAAAAACCATTGCAGACACAGTAGGCGTTACTGAAGTAACAATTAGAAATCGTTACAAAGAATTAGCAAAGAATTTAGATATCGTAGTCTATTTGTGAGGTTAATTTGAAATACAATAAGCGTGATAACAACGTTTATCAAATTCGTTTAGAAAATGAAGATGATTTGTATCATTTAAATTTGTTATTGAGCGAAGGTGATCAAGTTAGAGCTTTAACAGAGAGAAGAGAATCTTCCCAATCTGATAGACTCAAAAGTGAAAGAGGGAAAAAACAAAAGATGATGTTAACTATTGATGTGAAAAACCTTGAATATCAATCTTTTGGTCAACGATTTCGATGTCACGGAGTCATATCTCTGGGAGAAAATAACCAAGGCCTTCACCACACTTTAATTTTAGAACCTGGTGATTCATTTGATGTCAGAAAAGAAGTATGGCTGGATCATCACAAAAAAAGATTAAGAAAGGCTGCCGAACCAATAGTAACTGCAACTGCTATTGCTGTAGAGAGTGACTCAATTGTTATTGCAGAATTAAGAACATACGGAATTCGAGAACTAAAAACTCTCAGCAGAGAGGGAAGTGGAAAGTCGACAGGTGGAGAAGAACTAAAAGACTTTTACAAAAGAGCTGTTAGGCAAATCGTTAAAGTACATATCAAAGATTCGATAATAGTCATTGTAGGTCCAGGTTTTCTAAAGGAAGATTTCGCTGAAGTAGGTAAATCAAGAGCTCGTGAAATTTTCAAAGGATGTGTGATCGAGAATTCAGGTCAAGGCGGAATGGCTGGGATTCATGAAGCGATAGGAAGAGGAGATTTACCAAATGCAGTTGCACAAATAAAAATACAAGAAGAAATGGCTGCTGTAGAGAAGTTGAAGGAATCAATAGCAAAAGAAATGGGAACATATGGTAAAAATGAAGTCAAAAATGCTGTTGAAAATGGTGCTGCTGAGAGCCTTTTATTGATTTCAGAGATGACAAAGGAAAGTGAAGGTCTCGAATTGCTAGAAATGGCACTCAAGAATAGGACTGAAGTGATAGAAATCTCTTCCTACCACCATGGAGGAGAGATGCTCATTGGCCTAGGTGGGGTTGCTGTAGTTCT
>Ga0208624_1000262_pt1 | contig 27396 bp, 34 predicted proteins | sample Knorr_S23_td_DCM_FD_185607 | JGI IMG/M metagenome (GOLD analysis project Ga0208624, IMG submission 185607) | Marine microbial communities from Southern Atlantic Ocean transect - Knorr_S23_td_DCM_ad_71m_LV_A (SPAdes) (version 2) | ecosystem: Environmental > Aquatic > Marine > Oceanic | place... | reverse complement strand
GCTAGATTAATTTGTTCTCTAATTGCAGTATCTATAACATTAGATTCATTAGGAATATATCCACCTGTATCTACAAGATTAAATACTTGAGAATTCCATTCGACCTTTTCATATATCCTATCTCTTGTGATACCTTCTTTTTGATCAACGATTGAATGTCTTTTATGAAGAATTCTATTAAATAATGTTGATTTACCAACATTTGGTCTTCCAATGATACTTACTATTGGTAATTTTGACATAGTCTAAATCTAGTTCTTTTTTAGAGGAAAGTTAAAACAAATCAAATTGCATTTTGATTTAAATAAAATAAAAAAAATATAAACTTTTTTTAAAAAACATAAAAATTTTTATGTTTCTGCTTGTGTTAAATATCTAGCAAAACTATATTATTTCTGTCCCTCGCGGGGCATTCCAACTCGGTTCTAACCTTGCTGGTCTACATAAATATTAACATAGCTTGGAGCAACTTATGGCAGACGCAATGCAATACGAATTTCCTGTTTCTGACTCCAAGGAGAAATCCTCGGGCTCAATAGATAACACAAAGAAAATACCAAATAACACAACTGAAGAAGGTCTAAAAACCGACCTCCCAGAAATGCTTGGTGAATCAACACCAAAACAATACACAATAGATGAATACTACAAAGATGATGATTTAGGAAAAGAAGTATTGCAAAATAAATATTTGGCACCATGGGAAAAAAATCCTTACGATATGTGGAAAAGAATTGCGAAGGCAATGGCAAATGTTGAAAAAGATGTAGATCTTTGGTATAAACGTTTTTTTACTCTTTTAGAAGACTTTCGTTTTGTTCCCGGTGGAAGAATCATGCATGGCGCAGGAAGAGAAGATATAACAACAACACTTAATAATTGTTATGTTGTTGCTATAAAAAAAGACTCAATAAAATCAATATATGATACTATTCAAGATGAAGCTATAACTTATAAATTTGGTGGTGGATGTGGACATGATTTATCTATTTTAAGACCAAGTGGTTCCGAAATTGGAGGTACCGGCGGTGAATCATGTGGCCCAACTGGATTTATGAATCTTTTTAGTGAGAACACAAATACTATAGCTCAGCACGGCAGAAGAGGTGCGAATATGCAAACCATTAGAATTGACCACCCTGATGTTAAAAAATTTATAAATATTAAAAATGGAAATATTGATATGGTAAAATATTCAAATATTTCTGTATTGCTTACGCATGAATTTATGAAGGCTGTTGATGAAGAATCTGAATTCAATCTCACATTCGATGGTGAAGTATATGAAACGGTCCCAGCAAAAGACCTTTGGGATCAAATTGTTGATTCTGCTCATGCCAGTGCAGAACCTGGTATAATTTTTTGGGATACAATGAAAGATCATCATAATGCAGAATATTGTTCACCACTTGTTTCAACAAATCCTTGTGGAGAACAACCACTACCTGATGGAGGATGTTGTAATCTTGGATCAATTAACTTATCTAGATTTATTGATGAAAATCAAAATTTTATGATGGATGCATTCAAAGAAACTGTTAGTGTAGCAACAAGGTTTATGGATAATGTTGTTGAATATAATATAGACCGTCATGCACTTGAAGCACAGAAACAAAATGCCATCAATGATAGAAGAGTAGGAATAGGTCTATTGGGTCTTGGAGATATGTTTATAAGAATGGGAATTTCTTATGATAGTGACAAGGCTCTAGAAGTAGCAGATGAGATATGTAAAGCAATGAGAGATACCGCTTATGAGACATCAGTTGAAATTGGAAAAGAAAAAGGCTCATTCCCAAATTTTGATTGGGAAGGGTTTTCAAAGAGTAAATTTATTGAAAAATTAAGTCCAGAGCTTCAAGATAAAATTAAAGAAAATGGAATTCGTAATTCAACTTTACTAACTGTTCCTCCAACTGGTTCAGGTGCTATTGTCGCAAGAGTAACTTCTGGAGTTGAACCAATGTTTCAAACTTCGTATTTCAGAAGAGTCAAACAAAATGAAGGATATGGTAATACTTTTAAGGAGTTTAAAGTATACCACCCAAGTATTAAGGAATTGTTTGGTGGTGATTCTGATCTTCCTGATTATGTTATAACTGCCCATGATATTGATCCATATTTTAGAGTAAAAATGCAAGGAGTTATTCAAAAATATATAGATACATCTATTAGCTCAACTGTAAATCTTAAAGCAGAAACTGATAAAGAAACTGTAGGGGATATATACATGACAGCATATAAAGCTGGTCTCAAAGGTATAACTGTCTACAGAGAAAGCTCAAGAGAAGGTATTTTAATAACTGAGGATCAAAAAGAAAAAGAAGCCGGAAATTCAGTTGATTCAAAGGAAGATAAAACATTATTGAATTCAAAAAATAATGAAGACTCTCAACTTGTAAGATCAAAGAAAAATTTACGCCCAAGGTTCAGACCAGGAGAAACTCAAGGAGTAACAAAAAGAATAAGAACCGGTGAGGGTTCATTGTATATCACTATTAATGAAGATGAACATGGCTTATGTGAAGTTTTTACAACAATTGGTAAAGCAGGAGGTAATGCTGCAGCACAATCTGAAGCAATTAGCAGACTTATTTCCTTATCACTTAGATCAGGAATTGACCCAAATGATGTAGTAAAACAGTTAAAAGGAATAAGTGGCCCAAATCCAACATGGGAAAATGGACAACTTATTTTATCAACTCCTGATGCTATTGGAAAAGCTTTGGAGTCTTATTTAAAGGGGATTGACACTCAAAATAATAATGACCCTGCAATGTCAATTGATAAATCGAATGATATTGATGATGAAATAAATACAACCAAAACTAAATTTACTATGATTGACTCATCTCCAGAAAATACACCGAATTATAATCCAAAAACCATGACAACATGTCCTGATTGCGGAAGTAATATTCAACATGAGGGTGGATGTGTTACGTGTGTAAGTTGTGGTTTTTCAAAATGTGAATAAAAAAAACTTATAAAAGAACTAATTATCCATTAGTTCTTTTTCTTTTAATTTCAACATTTCATTTATTTTGCTTATAAAATTGTCAGTTGTTTTTTGAATTTCTTCTAATTGAAAAATTTCTTCGTTTTCTGAAATTTCATTATTCTTTTTTAAATCTTTTATGTGATTGTTAAAATCTTTTCTAATGTTTCGTATTGAAACACGACTTTCTTCAACAAGATTATTAATTATTTTAACTAACTCTACTCTTCTTTCTTCTGTTAATGAAGGAATTGGAATTCTAATCAAAGTTCCATCATTATTAGGATTGAGACCCAATTCTGATAACTGAATTGATTTTTCTATATCCTGAATGGCGTTTTTATCATATGGCTGAACAACTAATAATCTTGCCTCCTGAGCAGTAATAGTTGCAAGAGAATTAAGAGGTGTCGCAACTCCATAATAATCTACTTTTAAATTTTCTAATAATGTAGTGGACGCTCTACCTGTTCTGATTTTAGATAACTCTGAAGAACAATGCTCTATGGCTTGATTCATTTTTTGAGATATATTTTTTTTTATTTCATCATTCATTTTTTAATTACCTACATATGTTCCTATTTTTTCACCAGTTAATATTTTTTTTAATCCATCATCATGATGTACGTCATAAACAATTATTGGCAAATTATTTTCTTTAGCCATAGTTATAGCTGTCATATCCATAACTTTCAAATCTTTATCAAAAACCTTCTTGTAAGAAATAGAATCAAATTTAATTGCATCATTATTTTTGATTGGATCTTTATCATAAACCCCATCCACCTTTGTTCCTTTAATAATAACCTCAGATTCAATTTCAATTGCTCTAAGAACTGCTGCAGTATCAGTGCTAAAATATGGGTTTCCAGAGCCACCAGCAAGGATTATGACCCTATTTTTTTCTAAATGCCTAATAGCTCTTCTTCTTATATAGGGTTCAGCTAATTGAGAAATTGATAGAGCAGATAAAGTTCTTGTTTCACAATTATTTTTTTCTAAAGCATCTTGTAATGTAATTGAATTAATTATAGTAGCTAACATTCCCAAATAATCAGCTGAAACTCTATCCATTCCTTGAACTTCTGCAAGTTCACCTCTTATAATATTTCCACCTCCAATTACTATTCCAATATTTACACCAAGATCTTTAACAGATTTAATCTCTGAAGCTAATTTATTTGCTACAATTGGATCTAAACCAAAACCTTTTTCACCAGCTAAAACTTCTCCACTCAACTTGAGTAAAATCCGGGAGAATATGGGTTTTGTCATTAAAATTTATTTTTTTATTATGAATTATTTAAATTAGAATTATCACCTACCTCGAAGCGAGCAAATCTAGCAATAGATATATTTTCACCTAGAGTTGCAACAGATTCAGTCAAAATATCTTGAACTGATTTATCTGCATCTTTGATGTAGGATTGTTCAAGCAAACAATTTTCTTGAAAGTACTTTTCAATTCTACCATCAACAATTTTATCAAGTATTGATTCAGGTTTGCCTGATGATTTTGCTTGTTCCAATAAAATTTCTTTTTCTTTTTCTAATTTAGTTTGATCAATTGAATCTCTATCAAGAGACATAGGATTAGTTGCTGCAATTTGCATAGCAATATTTCTAGCAAGATTTAAAAAATCATCTGTTTTAGCTACAAAATCTGTTTCACAATTTACTTCAACCAAAACACCTATTCTATTTCCAGGATGTATATAAGATAAAACTGTTCCTTGTTCAGCTTGTCTTCCAGCTTTTTTTTCAGCTTTAGCAATTCCTTTTTTTCTAAGAAAATCGATTGCTTCATCTAAATTACCATTACAGTTTTTTAATGCTTCTTTACAGTCCATTATGCCAGCACCAGTTCTGGCTCTTAAGTCTTTAACAATAGAAGCACTTATATTTGTAGACATTTTTTTTAACCTTTATTTAATCTTCTTTTTCAACTTCAGTTGTATCAGGTACATTTACATCTGAATCATCAGTATCAGAAATATTGTCATTTTCAACTTCTATTTTTAAATCTTTATTTTCAATATTAGACATTCCCTTAGATTCAGAATCATCTTCATCTTTCTCAGGAGAATCCAAATCATTTGAAACTAAAGTATCTACATCAATTTTTGTAGCTTCATTATCATCTTTATTTGACAAATTTTCATTTTGATCAATTTTTTGATTTGTAGAATCTGGATATTCAATTGATCTTTTTTCACATATTGTCTTCGAAACTTGACTTATAATTAATTTCAAAGCTCGAATAGAATCATCATTTGCAGGAATTGGATAATCAACGATATTAGGGTCTGTGTTAGTATCAACAATAGAAACAACAGGAATTTCTAATCTTTTTGCTTCATTAATAGCAATAGACTCAAATTTAGCATCAACTACAAATAATGCAGATGGCAAACGTTTCATATCCTTTATTCCACGATGTTGATCTTGTAATCTTATCATTTCTCTTTCAAGAGAAAGTAATTCCTTTTTCGTTGCGTTCTCATATACAGGACTAGATTCTTTTTCTAACAATTGGAGCCTCTTAATACTTTTTCTAATTGTTGAAAAATTAGTTAAAGTTCCTCCCAGCCATCTTTCTACAACATAAAACATACCACACTTGTCTGCTTCTTGCTGAATAATATCTTTTGCATTTTTTTTGGTTCCAACAAAAAGAATCTCTCCACCATCAATAATTATATCAGATAAAAAATTTAGAGATTTATCCAATCCTTTAATTGTTTCTTCAAGATTAATAATATGAATACCATTTTTTTCCATTAAAATATAAGGCTTAAAATTAGGGTGCCATCTTCTAGTAAGATGACCAAAATGAGCTCCAGTAGTTAGTAGATTATCAAAATTAACTTCCAATATAAATCCTTATCTTTTCGAAAATTGGAAAGCTCGACGTGCTCCCCTTAAACCATATTTTTTTCTCTCTTTTTCCCTAGCATCTCTTGTTAACAAACCAGCTTTTTTGAGAGGTATTTTAAATTCTTCATTCATTTCAGATAATCCTCTTGAAATTCCATGCCTTGCAGCTCCAGCCTGTCCAGTTAGACCGCCGCCTCTAACATTAACGTGTACTTCGTAATCAAAATTTTTAATAATATCAAAAGGTTGTTCAATAAGTTTTTGATCGACAATTCTACCAAAATAAGATTTATAATCTTTACCATTTATTATAAAATTTCTTTTACCAGTATAAATTTTTACACGTGCAATAGATGTTTTTCTTCTTCCTGTTCTGTTTGAAAGTATATCTTTGTTGATTGCCAATTTTATAATTCCATTAAAGTTGGTTTTTGAGCTTCATGGGGATGAGCAGAATCAGAATAAATTTTTAAATTTTTTAACATTTTCTTTCCTAATCTGTTATGAGGAAGCATACCCTTAACAGCATTTTCAATAATTTTTTCTGGCTTGTTCTTTATTAGAGATTGAAAGTCTACAAATTTAGTACCTCCAGGATATCCACTATGTGAAAAGTATTGTTTTTGCTTACTTTTATTTCCTGAAATTCTAATTTTTGATGCATTTATAATAATTACAAAATCACCCATATCCATATGAGGGGTATAAGTAGGCTTATGCTTACCTTTCAAAATTTGTGACACTGAAGATGCTAATCTACCAAGAGTTTTATCTTTCGCATCTATAATATGCCACAATTTACTAATTTCAGATTCTTTAATCGAATATGTTTTCATTAAAATGCCTTTTAGTTTAGCAAACAAAGATAATGAAAAAATATCTTATCCATCAAGAATTTTTATTTAATTTTTTTATCTTGTAAAAATAAATGATTTTGAGATCACAGATTTAATTTTTCCAATTAATTTATTATTTATAAAAGGAGAGTTATGAGATTTTGAAAAAATAAAATCTTTATTAAAGGTCCATTCTTCATCTTTATCTAAAATTGTTATTTGTGCTAAGGTACCAATTTTGAAAAGATCTTGATTTAATTTCATTATTTTTCGAGGATTATTAGTTAATAGTTTAATAATTTTTTCAATAGGAAGTTTTTCGACACTTAAAATTTTATTTATAACACCAAATGAACTTTCGAGGCCAATCATTCCAGGAGGTGCAAATTCAAAAGGGTTTGTCTTCTTTTCAATAGAGTGAGGTGCATGGTCTGTAGCTATACAATCTATTGTACCATCAATTAAACCATCAATCAAAGCTTTTCTATCTTTAAAAGTTCTTATTGGGGGTGCAACTTTAAAATTTGTATCAAATGGAATAATATTTGTATCATCAAAAGCTAAATGATGTGGTGTTACTTCAGCAGAAATATTAATTTCATCATTTGATTTAGCTAGTCTAATCCAATCAACTGATTTTTTACAACTTACATGAGGAATATGAAGTTTGCCTTTTGTAAATGCAGCTATTTCTAAATCACGGTTAATCATAATTGATTCACTAATATCAGGATTTCCTTTTAAACCTAATTTTGTTGAGAGAATTCCTTCATTCAATTGACCTTCATTTTTCAAAAATAAGTCTTCGGAATGATTAATAATAGGTACACCTAGTGGTTTAGAATACTCTAAAGCAATTCGCATTACATTAGAATTAGTGACAGGAATACCATCATCAGAAAATGCAATTGCACCAGTTTTATTCATCTCATAGAACTCAGTTAATTCTTTTCCCTTTTGGCCTAAGGTAATCGCTCCAATTGGAAAAATAGATACAGGTAGCTTTTTTGATTTATCAATAATAAACTTAATTGTTTCAGGAGAATCAATAGTTGGATTAGTATTTGGCATTACACACACCTCAGTATATCCTCCAGACATAGCTGAAAAAGCACCTGACTCCAAAGTCTCCATATCTTCATCACCTGGTTCTCTAAAATGAGCATGAATATCACAAAAACCATGAGTTATTATTAAATTTTTACAATCAAAAACTTCACAGTCTTCATCAGAAATTTCATTACTTATTTTTGAAATGAAACCATTTTCAATAAGAATAGAACCTTTAAATTTTTTTTCTTTAAATGGATCAATAATTAAACCATCTTTCAATAAAATTTTTTTTGTTATTTTATTTATTTTCATATTTTTACTTTATTTTGAGGATAATAATAAATAAAGAACTGACATTCTTATTGCCACTCCATTTAATACTTGGTCAAAAATTATTGACTGATCACTTTCAACAACATAATTATCAATTTCTACTCCAATATTGGTTGGACCAGGGTGCATAATAATTATTTCTTTTTTTATTTTTTTTAATCTTTCTTTTGTTATGCCAAATGCGTTTCTATATTCTCTTGATGATGGTAAAAAATTGGAATTAAATCTTTCTTTCTGAATTCTTAAAACATTAACTACATCAGCCCATTCCAAAACTTCATCAATATTATAATTTATTTTAACTCCGAATTCTTTCATATCTTCTGGGACTAAATTTGCAGGACCACATAACATAACATTAGCTCCAAGTTTAGTTAAACCAAAAATATTAGACCTTGCAGTTCTACTATGATATATATCTCCAACAATACCAATATTTAAATTTTTTATGCTCCCCTTTTTTTCTTTTATGCTCATAATATCTAACAATGCTTGAGTAGGATGTTCAAACATACCATCACCAGCATTTATTATAACACAGTCAACATATTCCTTAATATGATAGCAACACCCTGATGCATTATGCCTAATAACAATACAATCAATTTTCATTGTTTCAATATTTTTGATTGTATCTTTAAGACTTTCTCCTTTATTAATGCTACTAGTATTTTTAGCAAAATTAATTGTATCAGCTGATAATCTTCTTTCAGCTAATTCAAATGATATTTTAGTTCTAGTTGAATTTTCAAAAAATAAGTTTGCAATAGTTTTACCATTTAAAGTAGGTACTTTTTTTATAGGTCTATCAAGAATTTCCCTAAATGAAAAAGCATGTTTTAAAATCAATTCAATATCTTCTTTAGATATATCTTTTAAACCTATAAGATGTTTTTGTTTTAACAAACCCATAATTACATCTCAGGGTTTAACCAAATATACTGATTCATCATTATCAACCTCATTCAATCTAACTAAGACTTTTTCAACATTCGATGTTGGAATATTTTTACCAACAAAATCAGCTTTAATAGGCATTTCTCTATGGCCCCTATCAATTAAAACAGCTAAAGAAACAACTGATGGTCTTCCGTAATCCATTATCTCATTTAATGCCGCTCTAATAGTTCTTCCTGTAAATAAAACATCATCAACTAATAAAACAATTTTATCATTTAATTCAAAATTAATATCAGAACCTTTTATTTGTGGTTGTAATAATCTTTGCTGAAAATCATCTCTATAAAAAGTAACATCTAAAAACCCAGTTGGTATATTTATTTTAGAAAAAATTTTTATATTGGAAGAAATTCGTTTTGCAATGAATTCCCCTCTATTTCTTATTCCGATAATTACAAGATTTTTAATATTTACTTTTTCAATTATTTCATGTGATAGACGAGTAATTGAATTTTTTATTTCTGTTGCTGAAAGAATAATATTTGTTTTTTCACTCATATATAAAAAAAAATCCTCTTCAGGGGAGGATTTTAACTACCCTTACCTCCTCTCTGGAAAGCTTAAAGGGCGGTAAAATATACATATCCTATATAATATTATAAAAGTTATTTATAATTTTTTTTATAACCGAACTCTTATGTTGTTCCGTTAAATCAATTATTAAATCAAATTGTTCTCTATTAAACCATTTAATCTGTTTTTTTGCATATTGTCTAGTATTTATGTTAATTTGTTCAATTAATTCATTTAAATTTATTTTTTTTTTTAAAAAATCATTCACATCATTAAAACCTATACTTTCCATAGCTTGATTTGATTTTTTATGACCCATTGATACAATTTCATTTACTTCTTCAATCCAACCATTTTCAATCATTGATAAAATTCTATTTTTAATTTTTTTTCTTAAAACATCTATATCCATTTTCAGATAAATTTTAAAAAAATTATCATTTGTATTTATTTTTTGCTTTTTAAAATTTTCAGAAGGTCCTTTACCAGTTATGTAATATATTTCAAGAGCTCTTAACAATCTTTTGACATTATTTTTATGAACTATTTTAGAATAATTAAAATCAATATTTTTTAATTCCTTCAATAAATTATCAACTCCTTCTGTTTCAAGCCTTTTTATTAATTTTTTTCGAATATTATAATTTGTTATAGATTCATTGAAAATACCTTTTACTAAAGCCCTATAATAAAGGCCACTCCCACCGCATATAATTGGGACTTTGTTTTTACTTAAAATTTCTTTAATAGATTTGACTACTAATTTAGAGTATTTACCTGCTGATATTTTTCTTGTTAATTTATGAGTTCCAATTAAATAATGTTTGATTTCAATCATTTCATTTTTTGATGGTTGTCCTGTACCAATTGGCATAAAATCAAAGATTTGCCTAGAATCCAAACCTATTATTTCTCCGTTAATTTCTTTTGCTAGTGAAATGGATAAATTTGTCTTTCCTATTGCGGTAGGACCTACGATTATAATTGATTTCAATTTAGAAAATTAAATCCTCTCAAATCTTTTATCTAATTCTTCAAGTGTAAGATTAATAATTATTGGTCTACCATGCGGACAAAAATATGGATTTTTAGTAGCGAATAGCCGATCAACTAATGAATGCATTTCGTCATCATTTAATATATCACCTGCCTTGATTGCAGCCTTACAAGCATATGATGCAGCTAATGAATCCATGAAAGATGATCGAATTTTTTTTTCATTCATATAATAATCAATAATTTCATTTAATACTTTCTTTTCTTCACCCCATTGTAATTCAATTGGAACCCCTTCAATAATTAGAGAGTTGTTTTTCGACTTTCTCATTCTAAAACCTAATTTCTCTAAATGAGAATAAATTTCTAAAACAATTTCAAAATCATTTACTGAGAACGTAACTGATCTTGGAAACAATAACGTTTGACTAGGAAGAGAACTACCCATCATTGCATCAAGAGCTTTTTCATAGAGAATTCTTTCATGAGCAACATGTTGATCAATAACAATCAAACCACTATTTACTTGAGAAATAATATATTTTGAATGAACTTGCCAAATTTTTTCTAATTTCAAATTTTCATTAGGACCATAATCATTTGCTCTATTTATTTCTTTAACATAATCTTTTGCCTTATCAATTTTATCTAAATAGTTAGATTTTGTGTTGTTGTTATCAAATGAGATTTTAGATTGAATATGAAATTGATTATTTTCTTTAAAATTATCATTAATATTAAGTTTTGGAATAGTTATCATTATATTTTTTAAATAATCAGAAATTGTAGTTTTAAGAAAATGATAAACCCTCCACTCATCTTCGAACCTAACCTCTGTCTTCATTGGATGAACATTTACATCGACTAAATCTGTGGGAATTTCTATATTTAATACAAAAAAAGGGAATTCTCCCCTACTTATTAAAGAACTAAATGATGAATAAACTGCTGAGTTTAATAGTCTACTAACAATATATCTTCCATTTAAAAATAAATTTTGTTCACCGACTCTTTTCCTTACCAAATTAAGATTACCTATGAATCCAGTTATTGATAAAAATTCATTTTTTTTATTAATTTCAATTAAATCATTTAAAATAGACTCATTAAATAAAGCTCCTATTCTTTTTTTTAAATTATTTTCATTAAGACTAAAAACTAATTTATCATCATTTTTTAAAATAAATTTTACATTGGGATTGGCTAAAGCAATTCTTCTTATTATTGAAACTATATGTTTAAATTCGGTTTTTTCACTCTTTAAAAATTTTCTTCTTGCAGGAATAGAAAAAAATAAATCACTGACTGAGATTAACGTTCCTTTTTGCAATTGAGAAAATTTTTTATTAGTTATTTTCCCGTTAATAATTGTTATCTCATTAGCTAGGTCTTCATCATCATTATCACAGGATATTGCTTTTACTTTACTGACAGATGCAATACTAGCTAATGCTTCACCCCTAAAACCAAGTGTATTAATATTGAATAAATCATCTAACTGAGAAATTTTTGATGTTGAATGTCTAGAGAAAGCTAAAGCTAAATCATTTTGATTTAATCCGATTCCATTATCATGTACAACAATTGATGTATTACCTCCACCCTTGAGTAAAATTTTTATTTCGGTAGACTCAGCATCTAAACTATTTTCTAAGAGTTCTTTTACAACAGAAGCTGGTCTTTCAATTACTTCACCTGCAGCAATTTTATTTTTTAAATCTTCATTCAGGATGTTTATTTTTGCCATAATATATATTCTAATTATTAAATGAAATTTTCAATAATTTTTTTATTTGCTTCAAAATGATACAAATCATTTAAACCTAATTTTTCAACTGCTAATTCAATTAATTGATTTTCATTATATTTATTTTGTTTGTTTTTTTTACTGTAAAATTTTCCTGAATCTAATAATGCGCTTTTGGTTACTAAACCAACAACTTCACTGCCTGAAACTTTAACATCGTATTTTAGAGCTTCTTCATAAGTTAAATCAAACAAAGTATGAAGAGGTGTATCTGAAAGGTTTGTTACATTAAATGAAACTTGAGCTTTTTTATAATAATTACTATACCAACCAATAGCTTTGCAATTTTTCAATTTTCCATATGATCTTTTTGGTTGATTATTTATATCATATAAAATTTTTCCTTTTTTATCAGTTTTAATATAACCTGATTCTCTAATTTTTTTAGCTATATTTTGTGCAATTTCTTTTGAACTTGTATTTAAATTAATATTATATGCAACCAATAAATTTCTCACTCCAATTATTGTAGCTCCAGATTGTTTATTAAATAATTTTTTTCCATAATCGGGAATTAAATTTTGATTGAAATTTTTTTTTTTTAAACCCTCATATTCACCTCTTCTCAAATTTTCTAATCTTGCTCTGAAAGATGAGGATGCTGAATAACCGTATAAATATACAGGAAGCATTAATTCAGTTGAAACTTTTTTTGCAAGAATTTTCGATAAAAAAACACATTTTTCAATTGAAACATTTTTTATTGGAATTATAGGAAAAACATCAACAGCTCCAATTCTAGGATGTACTCCTTTGTGATTTTCCATATTTATATATTCTATGGCAACTTTAATAGAATTAAATGAAGTCTCTAAAAAATCACTTGGTGTAGTAAAAAAAGTAGCAACTGATCTATTCGTATCGATTTCAGAATATATATCTAAAACTTTTGAACTTTTTACAGAATTTATTGAATTACATATAAGCTCAATAAATCTTTTATCTGGGCCAATACTAAAGTTTGGTACACATTCAATTATTTGCTCAAAATTAGAATTCAAAATTATTTAAATAAAAAAATAAAAATAAAGTTGCTAAAATTAAAATAAGTAATTTAAAAAATGAAAATTTTGAAGGTCTAGTATTGATGATTCTTCTAAAATTTATTTTTTTCACAATAATCCAAATGTAAAAATTGATGAAAATAAATTTATTAGAGGACTGATTACAAACCAAATAATACTAAATCCACTTAAATATCCAATTAAAATTATTCCAATTAAGATAATTGGACCTAATTGTTCTAATTTATTTAGAAAATTATCAAATTCGTAAGATAAAATTCCTCTTAAAATTTTTGAACCATCTAGTGGAGGAATAGGAAACATATTAAAAAATGCTAGAGCCAAATTAATTTGCAAACTATATACTAATAAATTCCCTATTATTGCAGTATTCTGATTATACATTAAATTTGAAGTAGAAAATAAAACTATTAGTAAACCAAAAATTAAAGCCAAAAAAATATTTGATAAAGGTCCAGCTAAAGCTACCCAAAGCATCATTCTTTTGGGGTTTGCAAAATATCTAATATCGACAGGAACTGGTTTAGCCCAACCAAACCCTACAAGAAATAACATTAATGTACCAATTGGATCTAAATGAATAAATGGATTAAGTGACAATCTACCTAACATTTTTGATGTTGGATCTCCGAATCTATTAGCCATCCAAGCATGAGCATATTCATGTATTGTTAGTGCCAATAAAATTGATGGAATAATTAATATATAATTTTCTACCATCTTGGATGAAATTGTTTATGTATTTCTTTTAAATAGGTTCTGTTAAGATGAGTATAAATAGAAGTTGTTGAAATATCTGAGTGACCCAATAATTCTTGGACTGCTCTTAAATCCATTCCGCCTTCAATTAAATGCGTTGCAAAAGAATGTCTTAATGAGTGTGGGGAGATATTTTTTGTTATTTTAGACAATGATACATATTTTTTTAATAACATCCATACTCCTTTTCTACTTATACCATCACCTCTAAAATTAACAAATAAAAAATCATTTTTTTTATTTTTATTTAAAAGATAGTTTCTTGATTTATCTAAATAAAAATTAACCCATTTCAACACTTCTTTTCCTAATGGAATCAGACGTTCTTTAGAACCTTTACCATATACTCTCAACCACTCATTATCATCTAAAAAATCTATAATTTTAATTGACGTCATTTCAGATACTCTCAAACCTGATGAATACAATAATTCAAACATAGCTCTATCTCTTATTCCAATAGGGTTATTAGTATTAATATTAGTAAATAAAATATTAATCTCCTCTTGAGTCAAAACTTCAGGAAGGGATCTTTTTCTTTTAGGAATATCAATTAATTCAGCTGGATTAAAATTTATTATTTTCTCATCTACCAAATAACAAAAAAATGATCGTAAAGATGATAAGTTTCTTTGTAATGTAGAAATCTCAAGATTCAAATCAATTAATTGAGAAATATAATTTTGAATATAGGAAGAATCTAATATAAACTTTTTATTATCATAAAAGATAAAATTTAAAAATCTCTTTAAATCATTTTCATAAGCTTCTATCGAATTTTGGGAAAGATTTTTCTCAATACGTAAGTATAACAAAAAAGGTTTTAAATTTTTTTTTAAGTTATCTTTTTTCAATTCTAAAATTTTCAATAATTTCACATATAATATGACCAATAACTAAGTGTGATTCTTGAATATTTTGTGTATTATTTGATGGAACTTTAATATCAATATCACTTAAATTTTTTATATCACCACCATTTTTGCCTGTCATAGCAATAGTTTTCATACCAATTTTTTTTGCCTCTAAAATTGCATTAATTATATTCTTTGAATTTCCACTAGTTGAAATTGAAACTAAAACATCATTTTTTGAAGCAATTCCTTGTAATTGTCTGGAAAAAATAAAATCATATCCAACATCATTTGACCAAGCTGTGAGAAATGTTGAATCTGTATTTAAACAAATTGACGGTTTAGGATTTAAATCATGTCTGTTCATTCCACCTATAATTTCTGTTGAAAAATGTTGAGCCTGAGAAGCACTACCACCATTTCCACACCAAAAAATTTTACCATTATTAATTAAAGAGGTTTTAATAATATCAGTACTATTTGATATATCTAAACAACAATTTTCTATAAGTTTTTGTATTGTATCATAACTTGAACTTATTCTATTTTTAATTAATTTTTCGATTTTAAAGTCCATGAATAGCATTTGCAAAATCATTTAATTTAGAAATTGATATATTTTTTTCGTTAAATGTTCCAGTTACAACAAATGAAGCTCCATTTTCAACTTTTTTTGCAGCAGTTTCAGGATCTTTTATACCTCCACCAACAATAATTGGAATATCAATAAAGTGTGAAACGCTTTTAATTACATTGTTTGGTATTGATTCTTCTGCACCACTTCCACCCTCTAAATAAATCAATTTCATACCTAGGTATTGACCAGCCAAAGCATGAGCTGCAGCAATTTCTGGTTTATTCCTTGGTAATGGTTTTGATCCACTCATAAAATCTACTGATGTCATTGATTTACTTTCAAAAATCATATAACCTGTTGGAATTGGTTCAATTTTCAAATCTTTAACAATTGGAGCAGCAACAACATGCTCACCTATCAAATATGTTGGATTTCTTCCACTGATAATTGACATAAATAAAACCGCATCGCAAAAAGGATTTATATGATTAACAGAACCAGGAAATAAAATTACAGGTACATTAGATATATTTTTGATTTTTCTTGCTCTTTCGTTAAAACCATTATCCATAATCAAACTTCCACCAATTAAAATACCATCTACATTGGAATCATTGATCTTAGAGACTAGATTAATGATTATATCTTCATTCTTAATATCAGGATCTATAAGAACAAAATAACCAGCTTTATATTTTTTTTTTATATTTATTAGGTTATTATAAATCATTTTTATTATTAGAAACTTATCAAATCTTTATAGGCAATTTCATTTAAAAAAGGGTTTAAATCAATTGATTCATTAGGCTTTACTTTTATTATCCATCCATCATCATATGGAGATTGATTAATAAGTTCAGGTTTTTCCTCAAGGTTTTTGTTTTTTTCAAATATCTTACCTGAAATGGGTAAATATAAATCAGCAACAGTTTTTACAGCCTCAATAGATCCAAACACATCACCAGACTCAATATTTTCATCAAATTTATCAATTTCAACAAAAACTATATCACCTAATTCATGTTGAGCATAATCTGTAATACCAATAATAATTTCATTTTTATTTATTTTTAACCATTCATGTGATTCAGTATAATATAAATCTTTTGGAATTTTCATTGTTTAATCTTTCTTTTTTTAAGGGTATTTGAAACTATCAAGGAATCCTGTGTGAAAAATACCATTTTTAAAGTTTTCTGATTTTAATATTGCTTTTTGAAAATCAATAGTAGTTTTTGGACCCTCAATAATAAATTCATGGAGAGCTTGATTCATCCTATTAATTGCTTCATTTCTATTTTCACCATGAACAATTAATTTAGCAATCATTGAATCATAATAGGGAGGTATTGAATAACCAGCATAAACGTGAGAATCAACTCTTACACCCAAGCCACCTGGTGAATGAAATTCTTTAATAATTCCAGGAGATGGCATAAAATTTTTCATTGGATCTTCTGCATTAATTCTACACTCGATTGAATGACCTCTTGGAATTAATTTATTCAAATTTTCCGAAATTTTCTCTCCAAAAGCTATTCTAATTTGTAGTTTTACTAAATCTTTTCCAATTACCATTTCTGTAACAGGGTGCTCAACTTGAATTCTTGTATTCATCTCCATAAAATAAAATTCATTAAGTTTTTCATCAAATAAAAATTCCATAGTCCCCAATCCAGAATAATTTATTGACTTTGCACCCTCAATTGCTGCAAGTCCCATTTTCTGTCTTATTTCATGATTAATAACTGGTGATGGTGATTCCTCAATCAATTTTTGATGCCTTCTTTGAATAGAACATTCCCTCTCACCAAAATGGACTACATTACCATAATTATCTGCTAAAATTTGTATTTCTATATGTCTAGGATTTTCAACAAATTTTTCTAAATACATATCAGGATCATTGAATGCAATTTGAGACTCAGATGAAGCTGTCTTAAAGGCTGACTCCAATTCTGTTTCATTGCGAACAACTCTCATACCTCTTCCTCCACCACCTGAAGAAGCTTTTAATATTATTGGATATCCAATTTCATTAGCAGTATTTTTCAATTGCTTTACATCTTTTATAATTCCCTTGCTTCCAGGTATTACTGGAACTCCAGCTTTTAACATTGATGATTTTGCATTTGCTTTTTTACCCATTGATTCAATTGTATTAGAACTAGGGCCAATAAATATAAAGTTATTATCTTTACATATTTGTGCAAATTGTGGATTTTCTGATAAAAAACCATAACCGGGGTGAATAGCATCAGAATTTGTTAATTCAGCTGCACTAATTATTCTACTAATATTTAAATAGCTTTCTGTACTTGTGTAAGGACCTATACAAATAGCTTCATCTGCAAATTTTACGTGTAAAGAATATTGGTCAGCAGATGAGTAAATTGCAACTGTCTTTATTGATAATTCATTGCAAGCTCTAATTATTCTTAAAGCTATTTCTCCACGATTTGCAATAAGAATTTTATTGAACATAATTAAAATTTATTGTGGTTTAATTTGAAATAATTTTTGACCGTATTCGACAGGATCTCCATCTTTTACTAAGATAGAAATAATTTTTCCTTTAATATCAGATTCAATCTCATTCATTATTTTCATTGCCTCAACTATACAAATAGTTTGTCCTGAACTAACGTTATCATTAATATCAACATAAGGAGACGAATCTGGACTTGGCGACGAATAAAACGTTCCTACCATTGGAGAAGTTATATATTCTGAGTCAGAATCAAATTCATTATTTTTTAACTTTTGTTGATTATTTTCATTTGATTCATGTTTAGAATTATTTATTGAAAGATTTTCATTTGCATTTCCAATTTGATTAACAACTGGAATTGATTTTGTAATTTTAAATTTTTTACCAAAAAAACTAACTTCGATTTCATTAACGTCGCTCGACTCTAAAATATTAATAATTTTTTGAAGTTTTTTATCCCATGTTTCAAACATATTACTTTACTCGCTCAATATATTCACCAGTTCTCGAATCAATTTTTAATATATCATTTTCATTTATAAAAAGTGGAACATTTAATGTAAATCCAGTTTCTAAAGTAGCTGGTTTTGTAGCCCCTGTAGCAGTATTACCTTTAATACCTGGGTCAGATTTAATTACTTTAAGATTAACAAATAATGGTGGATTGATACCAATTACTTCTTCTTCGATAAAATCCACATCAACATTTAATCCTTCTTTAATAAATTTAATTTCATCTGATATAATTTTGTTTGATATTTCTATTTGATCATAGTTTTTAGTATTCATAAAAACATGAGAATTATCTTGAGAATATAAATATTGCATTTTTTGAGTTTCTATTCTTATGGGTATAATTTTTTCACCAGATCTAAATGTTTCATCAATTACTTGACCTGTAATTATATTTTTTAATTTAGTTCTAACAAAAGCACCACCTTTACCTGGTTTTACATGTAAAAATGAAACAATCCTCATTCGATTGCCTTTATGTTCAATAACTAAACCAGTTCTTATATCAGCAGTGGTAGCCAAACGTATTATCCTTAAAAATTTAAAGAAAGATTATTTAATCAGACCTTAAAATTATGTTTGTATTTAAATCTTTTATAAAACTTTATGAACAAGAAAAGCAACTGATAAAATAAGTGATATAAAAATAAGTGCAACACCTATATTACCCTTTTTTATTTCTTCCCATTCATCAATTCCAACAGACATTATATCAAAAACTTTTAAGGCAAGACCTATTCCAATAGAAAAACCTAATGCTGCGACAACTGACCAACCAATTGCTCTAAAATAAGTTTGAAATAAACTTTGAAGCGAAAAAGGATCAAAATCCATATTTAATATTCTCCCTGATTTAATTAATTAAAGATATTTAATTTTCCTCACAAATTGTGAAGTATTAATTTTACCATCCATCAACTGATTAAGTTCAATAACTTTAGCTTTTGTAACAAGTTTAAATCCATCTCCAAGTGGTACATTAACAGTTATTAAAACTTCATCAAACTTCATACCAGCTTTTAATGCACTACCAGCAGAAATGTAACCAACAAGCATTACCATTTCAAAATTATTTCTATTGCTTGTTAATTCAATATTTAATGAAATGGAACCATCTTTTGAAACTATATTATTAATTTGATTAGATTTTATTTCGACTCTGTAATTTTTAGCAGTCTTTTGAATTTGTGAAATATGTTTTTGAGATCCAAAAATAAATGCAAATGAAAATAAAAGTAAAAATAAAAGTCTTGTTTTCAATGTGTGATTCCTATCATTTCCCACAGGTAAAATAACTTACGAAACTAAGATTATCAACTTTAAAAAAAAAAAAATTAAAATTGAGTTTTAATTTTTTCAAAAAATTTTAAATTTTCTTTTTTTGAATCATAAGAAAAAAAGGAAATACCTGAAAAATTATTTTTTTTTGTAATTTCAATTTTTTCTATTACTGAATTTAAATCCTGATTATATACACCAATACCCATTATAATTTTTGATGGAAAAATATGATAAAGCTTAGAAATATTTGACTTAAAAATATTATTTTTCTTTGAATAATTCATTGGTACAGCATAATCAATAGATTTATTAATTATCCATTTTGACCAATCTTGATAATATCTATTTTGTGCCTCAATTAAATTTGGTTTTACTGCAGCTGTTATGATAATATCATATTTTTGTTTTTTTATTTCAAAACTTAAGTCTTTAATAAAATCAGATAATTGATTTCTTTTAAAATCATTCCATTTATGTTCGTATTTTATAATTATCTTATTATCTGAGAAAATATTATCATTGATATTATATTTTGTTTTAAATATTGAAATTGCATAATCATTGTAACCGTAGTCTATATCAGAATATCTTATATAATCATAATGAATACCATCAAACTCATAGTTTAATAATAATTCATTAATAACATTTTTTAAGTGATTTTTAACCGCAGGATGAGATGGCGATAAAAACTTAAAATAGTTTTCTTTTGTTTTATTTCCCAACAAAAAACTTTTATCTATCCAACCATTATGTAGATTATAGATGTGTAAAGGATTTTTGGGTTTATTTTTTGAAGACCAAATTAGAAGCATATTTAACCACAAATGTATTTTAATATTTAATTTTTTTGATTTATTCAGTGCGTATGATAGAGGATCAAAATTATCAGGTACTATTAAACTAGATTTTGGTACAAATGAACTATTATAAAAAGCATCTCCTCTTCCTCTCACTTGCAAAAAAATATGATTAAAGTTGTTATCAGTTGCAAACTCAAATACTTTATCAATTTCTTTTTTTGAAACAAGAGAACTACGGAGAACCCAAATAGCTCTAAATTCTATTTGTGAATCTATATCTAAACTAAAACTGTTTTGATAAGGTAAAAAAAAACAACAAAGTAAAATTAATAGTTTACTTTTTTTAAAAATCAAAACTTAAGAGTTTAATTTGAATCGCTTGAAGAGGATTCAACAACTGAATCAGATGAAAGAACAAATTCAATTAATGAAATAGAGGCGGCATCATTTTTTCTATAACCAAGCTTCGTTATTCGAGTGTATCCACCATTTCTATCTTTAAATTTTGGACCAATTTCATCAAATAGAATTGCAACAATGTCTGGTCTTGATATTAATTTTAAAACATTTCTTCTATCGTGCAATGTACCTCTTTTAGCTTTAGTAATTAATGGCTCAATAAATTGTTGAGTTGCTTTAGCTTTTGAATGAGTAGTTTTTATTCTTCTATATTCTATTAATGAAGATGCTAAATTCGCCAATGTAGCTTTTCTATGACTAGCATTTCTTCCAATTTTATTTATTCTTTTTTGATGTCTCATAATTATTCTTCAACTACAATTATATATTTTTCAACATCCATACCAAAAGACAATTCCATCTCATCTAATTTTTCTATTAATTCTGATAATGATTTTCTTCCAAAATTTTTATATTTTAACATTTGATTTTCTTCTTTGGAAACCAAATCCATTATTGTATTAATACCTGCAGCTTTTAAACAATTATGACTTCTTACAGATAATTCCATTTCATCAATGGACCTATGCAATAACTCTCTAATCCTTAAAGATTCTTCATCAATATCTTCAGCAATTTCTAAAATTGGTTCATCATCTGAAATTTGAAACATTGCAAAATAATCAGATAAAATTCTTGAAGCAAAACTAACAGAATTTTCAGCTGAAATTGTGCCATCCGTAGTTACTATTAAATTTAATTTTTCCATACTATCCTTTGCTGATGAAACTGGTTTTACATCATAAGACACTTGCTTAACAGGATTAAAAATTGAATCAATAAATATCATACCAATTGGTGAGTCAATTCTTTGATGACTGTCAGCATCAACATAGCCTTTTCCAACAGTTAATTGAAGTTCAATAGTAAAACTAGCAGAATTATCTAAGGTTGCGATATACAAGTCAGTATTCATTACCTCATATTGATCTGATGCTTTATCAATATCTTTAGCAGTAAATACACCTTTACCATTGAAACTTAATTGAATTTTGTCAGGTTTTGGATCAGTAAGTTTAAATCTCACTTGTTTAAGATTTTGTATCAAATCAGAGACATCTTCTTTAACGCCTTTTAAAGTTGCATATTCATGTAAAACCCCATCAATTTTTAATGCATTTACAGCAACTCCTGGAATGCTTGTTAAAAGAACTCTTCTCATTGCATTACCTACTGTTATACCGGCTCCTCTTTCAAGAGGTTCAAGAGTAAATGAACCATAGGAATCTGTTCTCGTTTTTTTATCTAACTTAAATTTTAATTGAACATTATTAGAACTCATTATTTTTTTCCCTTTCTAAAAAACTATTTAGAGTATAGCTCTACAACCATTTGGACTTTTATTGTTGGATCAAAGTCTTCTTTTTCAGGAAGCTTAGTAATCATACCTGATAAAGAACCTTTATCTAATGATAACCATGAAGAAGTTAAATCACCTTTAACTTGTTTTACAGAGTCATGAACAATAGCAAGTTTTTTACTTTTATTTCGTATGCTAATCTCATCATTTACTTTAACAATATATGACGGTATGTTAACAGAAGACCCATTTACATGAAAATGTTTGTGAGATACTAACTGTCTTGCTGCTGACCGAGTAGGAGCAAAACCCATCCTGTAAACAACATTATCTAATCTTCGCTCTAAAAGCTGTAAAAGATTTAATCCTGTTTCTCCATCCATTCTATCTGACCTCTTAAAAAATTTTCTAAATTGCCTCTCCATAAGACCATACATATGTTTAATTTTTTGCTTTTCTTGAAGTTGTAAACCATAATTTGAACTTCTTCTTTGTTTTGTTGGACCATGTTGCCCTGGAGTGTAATTCTTTTTTTCTAATATTTTAGAAATTTTAGAATTTCCAAAAATATTCTCACCAAATTTTCTTGCAATTTTTGCTTTTGGTCCTATGTATCTTGCCATAATTATTCCTTAAACTCTTCTTCTTTTAGATGGTCGACAACCATTATGTGGAATTGGTGTTACATCTTTAATTGAGATAACTTCAAGGCCTGCAACGCCAAGAGATCTTACCGCAGACTCTCTTCCTGAACCAGGTCCTTTTACTTCGACTTTGACTTTCTTCAATCCTAATTCAATAGCTTCCAATGCAGCTTTTTCAGAAGCTTGACCCGCAGCAAAAGGTGTGCTTTTTCTTGAACCTTTAAACCCTAAAGCTCCAGAACTCGCCCAAGAAACTACATTCCCATTTAAATCAGTTAATGTAATTATTGTATTATTAAATGTTGCTTTAATATGAGCCATACCCTCATCAGACATTAAAACTTTTTTTTTCTTTTTTCTTTGAATCTTAGCCATTCGATTTTTTTATCCTTTTTTACCTACAGTTTTTTTACCTAAACCTACAGTTCTTTTTCGACCTTTTCTTGTTCTAGAATTATTTTTTGTATTCTGACCGCGAACTGGCAAACTTCTTCTATGCCTTAAACCACGATAGGATGCAATGTCCATCAAACGTTTAATATTCATTGTGTTTTCAGTTCTTAGCTCACCTTCAACCTTAAGTTTTGACACTACTTCTCTAATTGAAGTTGCTTCACTATTTTTTAAATCTTTTACTCGAATATCTGGATTTACTTTAGCATCTTCTAAAACTTTTGAAGCAATAGTTTGACCAATTCCATATATATAACATAAAGCATACTTAATTTTTTTCTCTCTTGGCAAATCAATACCGGAAATTCTAGCCATATTTATCCTTGCCTTTGCTTACATTTTGCGTTAACACAAATCACTCTAAGAACTCTTTTTCTTTTGATGATTTTGCATTTATCACATATTTTCTTTACTGACGATCTAACTTTCATAATTTATGTCAAACCTTTCTGATTAATAAATCTCGTACTTAAAATTTCTCCACCTTCTTTTCGAACAACAATAGTATGCTCAAAATGAGCGGAAGGTTTCATATCTTTTGTATATATTGTCCAACCATCTTTTTTTGTTAAAATTTCATTTTCTCCCATATTAACCATAGGTTCTATCGCAAAACACATACCTTCCTTGAGTATAATACCTTCACCTTTTTCACCATAATTGGGTATTTGGGGTTCTTCATGAAGATTTTCTCCAATTCCATGTCCTACCAAATCTCTAACAACTGAAAAACCATTATTTTCAACATATTTCTGTATAGCATATCCTATATCAGATAATCTGCCACCAGTTTTTGCACTTTTAATACCTAATGATAGACTTTTTTTTGTCACATCAAGCAAATTATTTAATTCTTTAGAAATCTTTCCCACAGCATATGTTCTTGCACTATCACCATAAAAACCGTTTTTTAAAACACCACAATCTATGCTGACTATATCACCATTTTTTAATAATCTTTCAGATGGTATACCATGAACAACTTCTTCGTTAACTGAAATACATAAAGTGGAAGGAAAACCCATATATCCTTTAAAGGCAGGTATTCCACCATTATTTTTTATATAATTTTCTGCAAATGAATCTAAATCTTTTGGAGAAGCACCTGGAGTTATTAATTCATTCAGAGACTCTAAAACATCAAAAACCATACCACTACTCTCTTTAATCAAATTAATTTCTTTTTGATTTCTTATGTTAATCAATTTCTACCCTCTTCTTCTTCCTCTTATTTTTCCTTTTTTTAGAAAACCATCATAATGTCTCATTAACAAATGAGATTCGATTTGTTGAAGAGTATCTAAAGCAACACCTACTATAATTAGCAAACCAGTACCTCCAAAGAAAGATGCTAAATCATATCCAATATCCATTGTATTCATCAAAATAAATGGGAAAATTGCAATAAATGCCAAGAAAAAAGATCCTGGTAAGGTTACTCTGGTCAAAATATTATCAATGAAATCAGATGTTTTCTTTCCAGGTCTCACACCAGGAATAAAACCACCATGTTTTTTCATATTATCTGCTACTTCTTGAGGATTAAATGCAATAGCAGTATAAAAATAAGTAAAAAATATTATTATAGTACCAAAAACTAACCAATAAACCCAATGTTGAGGGGAAAATACTCTCATCACTCCTTGCATAAACTCACTGTTTTGAAAAAACATTGCAATAGTATTTGGTAAAAACATGATTGATTGAGCAAAAATTATAGGCATAACACCCGAAGTATTTACTCTTAGAGGAATATGAGTAGCTTGACCACCATATACTTTTCTTCCAACAATTCTTTTAGCATATTGTACTGGTATTTTCCTAACACCCTGAGTTAACAAAACTACAAAAGCAACAATAATAAACATTATCCCTAATAACAAAACTTCTGTAAGAGGCCCTCTTACACCCTCTTGAATTAATGATATTTCGGTAACAATTACGTTGGGTAAAGTAGAAACAATCCCTATCATAATAATGAGTGATATACCATTACCAATGCCTCTCTCAGTTATTTGTTCTCCTAACCACATTACAAAAATTGTACCAGTTACCAATGTTATCATTGTTAATAATCTAAATGCAAAACCGGGGTCAGGCACTACGCCAACTTGTAAGCCACTAACGCTTGATTGTAAATTCTCCAAGAAAATAGCAATACTGTAACCCTGAAGTGATGCTATTAAAACTGTAAAATAACGAGTAAGTTGAGTTATTTTCTTTCGCCCCTCTTCACCTTCTTTTTGCAATCTTTGAAAATAGGGAACAACAACCCCCATCAGTTGAATAATAATAGAAGCTGAAATATAAGGCATTATGCCAAGTGCAAATATAGTTGCTTTTTGAAAAGCACCTCCAGCAAACATATCATACAAACCAAAAAGAGTATTCTGAAAATTTTGTATGGCTGATCCCAACGCTACTGTATCTATTCCAGGAACAGGCACATGCGCACCTATTCTCACAACAACTAAAATTGATAAAGTAAAAACAATTCTATCTCTAAGTTCTGGAATAGAAAAAATATTTCTTATTTTTTCAATCATATTATATGAGCTTTTCCACCATTTTTTTCAATTTTTTTTATTGCAGTTTCGCTAAATGCATTAGCAAAAATTTCTACAGATTTATCAATGTTTCCATTAGCAAGAACTTTAACAGGTTTATTTAAGTTTCTAATTATTTTTTTCTCAATCATTACAGATAAATCAATTTTCTTTAAACCCAATTTTGAGATTTTTGCTATTGATATTATTTGAAATTCTTTCTTAAATAAAGAATTTGAAAAACCCCTTTTTGGAACTCTTCTTTGAAGAGGCATTTGCCCACCCTCAAACCAAGGTCTTTGTTTACTTCCTGATCTTGAATGGTATCCTTTATTACCTCTTCCAGCTGTTTTTCCAGAACCGGAAGCTCTACCTCTTCCTAATCTTTTTCTATTTTTATCTAAACTGGGTGGTGGTTTTAAATTATTTAACTTCAAGACGATTCCTCAACTTTCAAGAGAAAATTTATTTTTTTAACCATTCCTCTAATAATAGGTGTGTCAGAATGGACAACTGTTTGATTCATTTTTCTTAACCCTAAAGCAATAAGGGTTCTCTTTGCTTTTTTGTTGTGACCTATTCCACTTTTTATTTGAGTAATATGAAGTGATTTATTAATTTTCTTAACCATCATTTATATACCTCAGAAATAGTAATACCCCTTCTGTTTGCTACAGATACTGGATCCTGAAGTTCTCTTAAAGCAGTCTCCACTGCTCTAACAATATTATTTATATTAGATGAACCATACCTTTTTGTAAGTATATCAGTTATTCCAACCTGCTCAATTAAAGCTCTAACTGCACCGCCAGCAATAATACCAGTTCCAGGTGATGCAGGTTTTAACATAACTTTTGCTGCACCAAACTTCCCAATTATTTTGTGGGGAATTGTTCCCTTAATAATTGGAACACGAAATAAATTTTTTTTTGCATTTTCTTTTGATTTAGCTATTGCAGTTAAAACTTCATTTGCTTTTCCATGCCCTAAACCAACGTTACCTTTACTATCACCAATTGCAACCAAAGCACTAAAACGAAACCTTCTACCACCAGATACTACTTTAGCAACTCTATTAATTTTAACTACAGTTTCTTCATTTAAATCTAAACCAATAGGATCTACTTTTGTCAAAATATTAATCCTCCCTCTCTAGCTCCATCTGCAAAAGCTTTAATTCTACCATGATAAAGAAAACCATTTCTATCAAATACAACCTTTGAGATTTTTTTCTTAATAGCCCTTTTAGCTAATTCTTTACCCATTTTACTACTTATTTCAGACTTTGTAAGTTTTTCTTTGATAATACCTTTTTCTC
>Ga0208624_1000261_pt1 | contig 27406 bp, 22 predicted proteins | sample Knorr_S23_td_DCM_FD_185607 | JGI IMG/M metagenome (GOLD analysis project Ga0208624, IMG submission 185607) | Marine microbial communities from Southern Atlantic Ocean transect - Knorr_S23_td_DCM_ad_71m_LV_A (SPAdes) (version 2) | ecosystem: Environmental > Aquatic > Marine > Oceanic | place... | reverse complement strand
AACTGCCATCACCTATCGGGGGCTCATTGGCATCCAGCTCCACGACAACATTGTCGAGGCTCATGCCTGAAAAAGTGGAAAGCATGTGCTCGACGGTATGCAGCTTGATGTTTCCCTTGGCCAAGGTGGTGGACCGGGTCGTATCACTTACCAGATCAATACTGGCGGGAAGCTCTGGTTGCCCATCCAGATCCACGCGTCTGAAACAGACCCCATGATTGGGTGGGGCTGGAAGCAATCGAGCGGTGACTTTTTGACCGCCATGCAATCCAAGACCGTGCATTTCAACCGGTTCACTGATGGTTTGTTGCTGTTGCACGTGAGTATTTAACAGGGGGAACAAAACTTAGGCAAGACACAGCGACTTGCCGAGATCATGGAAAAGGCGGACCCACTAGTGAGTCCGCCTTGAATTCAACGATGAAGGAACTCAAATCAAGGAGTTCACTCCTTGTCAGCCTCAGCTTCGGCCTCGGCCTGGCCTTCACCTGAAGACTCCTTGCCGTCAGCCATCATCTGATCGCGTTCTTCCATCGCAACCTTGCGAGAGAGTTTCACGCGGCCCTTGTCATCAATACCGATCACCTTGACCCAGATTTCGTCGCCCATCTGCACGATGTCCTCGGTGCGTTTCACACGGAAGTTGGCGAGCTCACTGATATGACAGAGCCCATCTTGGCCGGGAAGCACTTCTACAAAAGCACCAAATTCCTTAATGGAAACCACCTTTCCTCGGTAGGTCTTGCCGACTTCAATTTCAGCGGTGATCCCTTCGATCTCCTGCATGGCAATGTTGAGACCCTCTTCTGCGACCGAGTAAATCTTGACCGATCCATCATCCTCGATGTTGATCTCACAGCCGGACTCTTCAACGATGCGTTTGATGTTTTTACCACCGGGGCCGATCAGCGCTCCGATTTTATCCGGGTTGATTCGAACCGTGGTGATTCGGGGAGCGTACTTGCTGAATTCCTTGCGAGGCTCGGCAAGGGTTGCCGCCATCTTTTCCAAGACCGCCTCACGAGCTTCCTTGGCCTTCTGAATCGCCTCTTCCATGATCCCCAGAGGAAGCCCCTTGAGTTTGAGATCCAACTGGAAGCCAGTGATTCCTGAAGCGCTACCGGCGATTTTGCAATCCATGTCGCAAAACGCATCTTCCCATCCAATGATGTCGGTCAGAATTTGATAGCGATCAATTTGGTCATCGCCGTCGGTTTCGGTGCAAATACCAATGCTAATGCCTGCTACAGGCGACTTGAGTGGAACGCCCGCATCCATGAGAGCTAGCGAACCTGCACACACCGTCGCCATACTTGAGGACCCATTGGATTCCAAAACCTCACTTGTAATGCGCACAGTGTAAGGGAAAGATTCAAAAGGAAAGAGAGGTGCAATCGAGCGCTCTGCCAGAGCACCATGACCAATCTCACGCCGACCCGGACCCGTGATACGCCCGGTTTCGCCCACAGAAAAATTCGGAAAGTTGTAATGAAGAATGAACTGCTTTTCGCTTTCTCCCCCCGCATAGGCATCAAAACTCTGCGAGTCATCGAGCGTTCCCATGGTCGCTGAAGTCAAGGCCTGGGTCTCACCACGCGTAAAGAGGGCCGAACCGTGCGCTCTCGGCAACAGTCCCACCTCCGAATCAATGGGGCGAATATCGAAAAATTGACGACCATCCAAGCGCTTACCATCGTCCAGAACCAATTTTCGAACCGCTTCCTTCTGGATCTTGTAAAAGACATCGGAAAGCACCTGACCGGTGACCACATCCTCACCGAATTTCTCGACGAGCTGAGCTCCTGCTTCTGAGGTGATCGCGTTCCAACCTGCTTCCCGCTGCTTCTTGGATTCGATCAGCAGCGTGGGGATGACCTTTTCAGCGATCAGCGAACGTGCTTCGGCGGTAACTTCGTCTGGGACCTGCATGGTCACAATCTCCCGCTTGGGTTTACCGATCTCCTTGCGCCATACCTCTTGAGCCTCAATCATGGGCTGGCAGGCCTCCTGGCCGAAACGCAGGGCCGCAATAAAGTCCTCTTCTGTGATCTCCTGAGCGCTACCTTCGTACATCACCACATCGGTTTTGTTGCCGACATAAATGAGATCAAGATCGCTCTCTTCGCGCTCAGAATGGGTGGGGTTGGCGACGAATTCGCCATTGATACGCCCCACTCGAACCGCACCCAGAGGCCCCGCCCATGGGATGTCACTGACGGTCAGCGCGACAGAAGCACCCAGAATACTCATGATATCCGGATCGTTTTCACCATCCGCACTGAGAAGGAGTGTTTGAACCTGAACCTCATTGAACCAACCTTTTGGAAACAGAGGACGGATGGGGCGATCGGTCAGGCGACAAGTGAGAATTTCTTTTTCACTTGGGCGTCCTTCGCGCTTGAAATAGCTGCCGGGGATTTGGCCCGCTGCAGATGCTTTTTCGCGATAATCAACGGTCAAGGGGAAGAATTCCTGGCCAGACCGTGCTTCCGCAGCTGCGACAGCCGCAACAAGAATGATGGTTTCACCCATCTGAACGGTCACCGCGCCATCTGCCTGGCGCGCCATTTTTCCGGTTTCGAGGATGATTTCCTTACCGGAAACCTGAATCGTAGTTTTGTTTGACATAACTGAAAGAGACAGCCTCAGACATCAAGTTCGATGCCGACACGCTGTCATAGGGTTGATGCCGCTGAGCCGGAGGAACTTCCTTCAGCATTCCAACGTGTGTTGGGAGAGAATACCGAAGGAAATTACCCAGGAGCAGCGGGCTTGGATTTAAGTTGTGGGAGCGCTATTGGTATCATTCGCCAGCTGAGGCTTTGCGAGCACTCCATTCGCAAATCAACACCTACCAAGAGCAGGTCTTGCTTACTGGCACCAGAAATAGCAAATTCGCAGGATGGTCTTCCTGCCATACATCGACCAAAAACCTCAAGTGAGGCTTTAGCGACGCAATTTGAGGGCTTGTGTCAGCGAAACGTAGCGCTTGTGGTCGACTCGATTGATGTAGTCGAGCAAACGGCGCCGTTTGGAAACCATCATCAACAAACCCCGCCGGCTACTGAAATCCTTTTTATTGATTTTAAGGTGTTCAGTGAGCGAAAGAATTTTTTTGGTGAGGATAGCGACCTGCACATCTGCAGAACCAGTATCCTTTTCGTGCCTACGATAGGTTTCGATCGTTTTAGATTTCTCTTCCATACAACTTCAGCGCATCATCCTAAGAATATAACAAGCAGGGCAGTGTAGGCTCAGCTGCCCCACTGTAAAGGAATTTTATGCACAAATATTTCATTGGAGCACGCGACCCTGAAGGTGCATCTTTAACTGGCTCGTTCCAATACCTTGAGAATTTACATTAGACGATGGCAACCTTTGAAGAACTTTCCATGCCGGTGCGCCTTTTCCTCAAGGCTTACCCATGGCGTCACATTCATCCAACGCCTTGGGCCCAGGCATCCCAGCCCTTGAACCAATCACGCATCGCGGTCGTTTCAAGTGCAGGATTCATCAGGAAAGGACAGGACCCTTTCGACGATCATGTTAAGGGGGGAGATCCAAGCTTCCGATGGATTGAACAGAAGACCCCCACAGAGAATTTGATGGAAACCCATCGTTCCCAGTCTTTTGACCACTCAGGGATTCAGGCTGATCCCAATCTCGCCTTGCCCCTCAGGCGGCTGGAGACATTGGCCGAGGAAGGAACCATTGGATCGGTCAACCACCGCCACGCCTCCTGCATGGGATCACTGACTGCACCGGGGAAATTCACCCGCGAGGCTGCTCCAGCGATCGCCGATGGACTGATTCAGGATGGCGTGAATCGTGTCTTGCTGGTGCCAGTCTGACCCATGTGCAACCAGACCGTGAGTCTGGTCGCAGCAGCGATTGAAGATCGCGGAATCCCCACGGTAACCATCCAGTTACTGGAGGAAATCGCTCGGAAGATCGGTCCGCCTAGAGCACTTTGTGTGCCCTTTGCCCATGGATTTCCCTTGGGCCAACCAGGCAATGCCCAGATGCAACGGGATATCATCCTAGAAGCTCTGGCACTAATCGATCGGACAGACTTGAGCCCTCCCCACCTCTCTCATCACTCCTCCGGCTCTCAAAAGCCTGAAGGAAGGAAGTGAGCATTCACACAGTTCTTCGGGCTTTGACCGGTGAGAACACGCTTGAGTTCCTCAGCGGCTTTTCGCCTCATTTCAACCAAACCCTGGTCCGAATAAAAGGCGGTATGTGGAGTCATTAACAGGTTGACAGGTGGCTGCCGCTCCTCTTGCCACAAGGCAACCAAGGGCATGCTTGCCTGCGCGGGCTCCTGTGGCAGGACATCCACTCCAACGCCAGCGATCCTCCCCTCCCTCAGGGCCATTGCGAGCGCATCGGTATCGACCACAGCTCCTCGAGCTGTGTTGACAAAAATCGCAGAAGGTTTCATCAGGGAAAGGGCTTTTGCGTCGATCATGCATCGGGTTTCTTCCGTCAGTGGCGTGTGGATGGAAATAATATCACACGTCTTGAGGAGGTCTTCCCATTCCACCAAACTCACCCCCAACACTTTATCCGTCCCCGGGCGCACATAAGGATCATAGGCCAAAACTCGCATTCCAAGACCCTTGGCTCTGACGGCCGTGGCACTGCCAATTCTTCCCAGCCCGATAATGCCCATGGTAGCCCCTGCGATACGAAAAATAGGCTGAATGGCCCGCATATCCCACGGTTCAAGACCTCGCCGAAGAGTCCTCTCTGCCTTGATCAAACCACGATTGCACGCCAAAGCCATGGCAATGGCATGGTCAGCGACTTCATCCACGCCGTAATCCGGCACGTTGCAGACATAAATGCCCTTTTCGCCTGCAGCCTCAAGATCGATGTTGTCAAATCCGACCCCACAACGCACCACTGCCTTGCATTGATCAAGCTGAGCCACCACTTCTGAGGTCATACTGACTTCATGGCACAGAATAATGCCATCCACCTCACCCAATTTTCCGTAGAGTGCCTCCGTATGCTTGGCAAGGAGGCAATCGACAGTTGCCACACCGTGGAGCACTTCGGATTCGATGGCGGCTGGGGGTTCCAGATAATCGGTGATCACCACACGTTTCATAGGAATCCATGCTGATACAAGCGTTGGAGTTGTGCAATCCATCAGGCAGGCAAAAAGAAACATTCACGCGAGTGGAGCTTCCCTCAAACCCACGGTCATAGGGGCGGTTCATGCGGATATGACTTGACCCATGGGGGGGCATTGCTGGCATGTTGATGATGGATATAATGATGGATGCAGTCTTAGCACTTCAGGATGGAACCCTGTTCAGAGGAAGTGGTTTTGGAGCAAAAGCCTCGGTATGTGGCGAAGTTTGCTTCAACACATCCATGACGGGCTATCAGGAGATTCTGACCGACCCTTCCTACAAGGCTCAAATCGTTACCATGACCTATCCCCTCATCGGCAACTACGGGGTGAACACCATGGATGAAGAATCCTACAAACCGCACCTTTCTGGCTTTGTGGTCAGGGAATTGTCCCCTGTGGTGAGTAATTGGCGAGCCGATAGCGATTTGCCGAGCTATCTTCTTCAACACGGGATACCGGGCATTCAAGGCATCGATACGCGAGCGCTCACCAAAAGACTGCGCAAAGAAGGTTCCCTCAATGGATTTCTTTCAACGGAGGACATATCCGACGAGGAAGCATTGAAAAGAGCTCGAGAGTGGCCCGGTTTGGTCGGAGTGGACTATGTGAAGGAGGTCACTCACAAGGAGGCTTTCCTTTGGGATGAAAAGGACACCGCCAGCGGGGATTTCCGACTCATCCAAGGCACTGAGGACGACCAGAATGCCAGGACGGCCACCCACCCATTACCAGAAGCTGACATGCCCATCGTTGCCCTGGACTTTGGGATGAAATACAATATTTTGCGACGCCTGAGGCAGAGTGGTTTTCGCCCTCACGTGCTTCCAGCTCATGCGACGGCTGAGGAAGTTCACAAACTCAAACCGATGGGCGTGTTTCTCTCCAACGGGCCGGGGGATCCTTCTGCTCTGGGTTATGCCGTTCAAACGGTTCGATCGCTGATCGATCATGGGTATCCCATCTTTGGCATTTGTCTAGGACATCAAATCCTGGGTCAAGCATTAGGGGCCGGCACCTTTAAAATGAAATTTGGACACCGAGGGGCCAACCAACCGGTCAAGGACCTGGATACCGGCCTGGTGGAAATCACCTCCCAGAACCATGGGTTTGCCTTGGATGGAGAGACGATGGATTCTTCGTTTGAGATCGACAAAACCAATTTGAACGATCAAACCGTCGAAGGCATCCGTCACCGCAAGAAACCTCTCTTCAGCGTTCAGTATCACCCGGAAGCGTCTCCAGGCCCCCACGATTCGTCTCCACTTTTTGAACGTTTTCGAAAACTCATTGGAAGTCAGGGTTGCTGAAGGTCTTAGGTGTTCCAGAAACCGTTTGACTTGGAAGCACGTGTGATGATAATGACCTCCTTAACCAATTTGTCATGGCCAAACTAGTCGTCATAAGCGAAGGATTTAAGGGGCAATCTGTCGAGTTGTCGGCAGATGTGAAGACTGTCGGTCGGTCAGAGGACAATGGCTTTCAGATTCCGGAAGGGTCTATTTCGAGCCGGCATTGCGAATTAGCTACCAAAGGAGAAGAAGTCCTCATCAAGGATCTTGGCTCCACCAATGGCACTTTCCTCGATGACAAGAAGATCACCGAGGCAACCATGAAAATGGGGCAGGTGTTGCGGCTAGGCTCGGTAGAACTGCGATTCGAGGGAGACAAGGGGAAGCCTGCAGGCAAGGTGGCCACCAAGACCATCACGCCTCCGCGCGGTGGCGTCAAACTAGACAACTTGGATGAAGCGCCCAAATCACCCGTAGACAAGACTTTTGCCAAGAAGTCCAACAAGGTGAACAAAACCATGATCACCGTGGGCATTGTCATTCTCGTCATCGCGATAGCAGCTGTTGCCTATTCACTCATGGCCGTCAAGAGCGCCGGCTAATGCATGCTTGCTGATCCAAGCCGCGCAACCCCATCTGCCCCACTCCACATTTCCCAGGCATACCTCTGCCTCCCCTTTCCGTGCTGATTCTAACGGGTCCATCCGTCGAGGAGGTCATCGAGTCCGGTGAAGCCTCTCGGGGCTCAGGCACCGAGGGCTCCTGAAGCGTGAGGTGGCTTCTAAAGGGTGAACACAGTGACTCAGCGTGTTGGGAGGCTTTGATAGGCAACCGGCTGAATCCAGGCACATTCCATTTCACCTTCGCGGTAAGGGTTGCCCATGGGCTTGGTGGACACCACCTTGGCTCGGACATAGATCTCATCACCCTCCAGCTTGTAGGATGGGCGAGTGCCTGAAACCTCAGCCAGCATTTCTCCCACCGAGTTATCGTATTGATGGGTCACCCGAATGGGGTTGCCATCTCCCGCTCGGAAGGGTTCGTGGGATTGATCAAACCCAACACGTGTACCAAAAAATTGAGTGATGTAGGAAACGCCAGGCTCCGCTGCGATCGACAAAGAAATCTGCCCACCCTGATGCTCGATCTTTTCAAGGTTCACTCCTGAAGACGCATAGAAATCGCCTGCTTCCATGGCCCGGATCAAATGCTCTGGAGTCAACTCACGGGATCGAACCATCACCCATCCGCGACCCGCATTGCTGAGACCCACTCGTTGTTCATGATAAGCATGTGCATCGTCGGTCGCGATTCCATACATCACGGGAAGATCAAGCAATGCCAGACGCCAGGTCAGAACCACATCCCAGCATCGTTCCAGGCTGGCATGAGTCGCATCTCCCTCATTGTGAACGGATGGATGACCATTGTAGACCTCAAAAAAAGATTCTCCCCGGAGCTGCATCAGCTCCTCGGCAGTGACTGCCCACCCAAAGTTTGGATGATTGAGATGAGGCATCAACATCTGTCCAGTTTCCTCGCGTCTCTTCAGAATCATATCCAGATTGTTCTGCATGACATCCAGGACAGAGTCTCCACCCTGTGGTTTCAACACCTCATTCAAGTGGGTCACGTTGATGTGAATCGGCGAGGTAAGATAGCGGTCGGTGACTTCCTGGCTTTGCAGAATCAGGAAAGTGTCCGGCTCATTGAAGAGCGGCGCATACTCGCTGAGGGCTTTCAACCTGACCTGCAGCTTTCCTCCATCCTCCCGGCTCTCTACCCAATCGGCACCAAATCGAGCAATATACTTTTCATAAGCCCGGATACCGCCTTTGTTGGAAAGTACATCTGACCAGCGTTCGCCGCGTTGGAGAACATTGTGGTCAGAAAGCACGGCGAAGTGGTATCCATGGTCATGATACCAATCCATGATCATTTCGGGATAATCGTCCCCATCACTCCAAAGAGAATGCGTATGCAAGTTACCCTTCCAATATCGAGGCGCTGAATCGGCTGCCTGGAGAAATAAGGGAACCATGCCAATGAGGCACACACGTGCCCAGGAAACTAAGGATTTCATGGCATTTTTATTGGGGGCTATCTCTCAACCGACAAGCTCGTTCCCTATTCAGCGACTACCTCTCCTTACCATCGCCAGCGTAGGGCGGGGCCTCATATCGCACTGGATGCTCGATCACTCTAGGGTCCAAGCTATCTCGCAAGACCGCCATGAGCTGTTCATGCATTTTTCCCTGGATGCGGGCGTAAGAATTCTCGTTTGCCACGTTGTGGATCTGATGGGGGTCCTTCGACACATCATACAGCTCCACAAAGGGCCGTTTGCCGAATGCCCGCTGAAAGTGTTCGGCCCAGCGTGGATCTTCCCGATGCTCAAAGATCCACCCTTTGGTAGGGCTTGCGTCCATGTCAGCAAAGGTTGCAAAGGTGTTTTGCCGTAACTGTTCGGAAGTCGGAAGGTCATCGGAAAGTCGGTGCAACGGATCTCCCATCGGCCATCGATCGGGTTGAAAATTGACGATATAAAGAAAGTCCTCCGTTCGAATGGCGCGCTGAGGGTAGCCTACATTGCCTGATCGCGCGGCAGCGACATGGCGCTCCCTTCCGGTGACCACCCAATTTCTGGAAGGATCGATCCAGCCGGATGCTTCAGACTGCAATTGGGGCACCAGGCTCTTGCCTGTCATAACAGAGGGCACATCGACCCCGGCCAACTCCAGCACCGTGGGAGCAAGATCCATCAGATTGACAAAGTCCTCGAGCTTTCTTCCGCCAGGTTGACCAGGCCAGTGAATGGCAAGAGGCACTCCAACCCCAAAATCATAAAGGTTGCATTTGCCGTGAGGAAAGCCAGGAGGCCCATGGTCGCCACTGATGATCACCACAGTCCGATCTAACTCACCCAGTTCTTCCAGTCGCTTGAGAATCAAGCCAAGGGCCGCATCAAAGGCCTGAATTTCTCCGAAATAATCAGCCATATCTTCTCTAACCTCTGCAACGTCAGGCAAAAAAGGAGGCATGTGGCCTTCGAGTTGATCGGGATCCAACCCCCAGAGACGCTTTCCCGAACCCTTCGTCCATTTGCGATGGACCAGGGTCGGGCCAAACCAGTAGCAAAAGGGCTTACTATCTGGCCTGGCATCCAGAAAGTCGTTGAAGTTGGCCAATACTTCATCGTACAGCGCGTGCTTGGCTTTAGAAACGGCCATTCCCTTATCAACCATGCGCGTCACTTGCTGGGAAAATTGGTTGAACTTTCGCCCAGCTTTCTCGAAGGCATGGCGCCCAGCTCCATAAGGAGCATCGGCCGGACTGCCGGGAGTCCAAACTTTGTAAGTTTCCCCTAAATGGTAACCTGCCTTTCCAAGCAGGAGGGGGAAGGTAGGAATTGAAGCATCCCATCGGGCTCCTTGCAGGATGGCTCCTTGACCGGTTCGCCAAAAATACTGACCCGAAAGAAGAGAACTGCGACATGGAGTGCATGACGGAGCGGTGACAAACGCGTTTTGAAACAACACACCTTCTTGTGCCACCCGATCAAAGGTGGGTGTGGAGAGTAGACGATTGAGCCCACTGTAAGGTCCTTGATCTTGATAAGCGCTGGCAAACCGCCCCCAGTCATCCGCAAAAGCAATCAGAACGTTCGGACGCTCCTGACCCTGGACCCAAAGGCCTGTCAGTGTGGCAAGCATCACTCCTCCGCGGTAAAAGATGCTCAAAAAAGCTTGGTACAACACATGGGGCATCCATGCATACCAGCACAGAGGGGATCTTGATTCAAGAGTTCCTTGGCAAAGGACCATCCCTCTGATGACATGATACCACGGTGATGCCCGTGACGTTGTAGCAGCATCCAAACGAACCCTTCACGATGAACCCACCCATGGATCCATCTTTCTGGCAAGCACTGCCGAGGCTTCTTCCCGATCGCCGATCCCATTGGGTCGTTCTCACTGGAGCTGGGTCTTCAAAGGAAAGTGGCATCCCGACTTTCAGAGAAGCCCAAAGCGGCCTTTGGGAGCGCTTTCGTCCCGAAGAGTTGGCTTCGGCCCAAGGGTTTGAAAAAGATCCCCTGCGGGTCTGGAAATGGTATCAGCACCGACGCCATTCGGCGGAGCGGGCGGCACCCCATGCCGGTCACCGTGTTCTGTCATGGCTTGAGAAGACACTCCCCTCTTTGGCAATCATTACTCAGAATGTCGATGGTCTCCATCAGCGTGCTGGATCCAGGGAAGTCATCGAACTGCATGGAAGCCTTCACCGAAGCATTTGCTACAAGCACAGACACCCGGCACATGAGGGCTGGGCTCAGCAATCAGGTCATCCCAAGTGCCAACAGTGTGGCAGTTGGCTACGCCCGGATGTGGTATGGTTTGGAGAAAACCTCTGTCAGGCAACATTACAAAGAGCCAGCGAGGCGGCCAAACAAGCGAAAGTGTTTTTTGTCATCGGAACCTCCTCACAGGTGTATCCCGCAGCAGGATTGGCATGGATGGCCAAGGCAGCAGGAGCCACACTGGTAGAAATCAATCCTGAGTGCACACCACTCAGTCAAGAAGTCGATTTTTTTCTACCCATGAAGGCTTCGGTGGCCCTGGAGATGCTCAAGGCGCAGCTACTGCGTCTCGGCGGCCAGACATTCGCTCGAACCAACCAATAGAACCGGCCGTCTCACCCACGATCAGATCCACCCGTCCATCCCCATTCCAATCGGCAGCCTGACAAGCAGATTGTTCTCCAAAGAGACGAATCCCACTTTCTTCTGCCGAAAGGCAACGAAAGCGCCTTTCTCCGAGATTTTCGATCAAGCAACCCAGCCCGGCATCCATGCGGGAAAAAGCAGGCTGGGGGGATTGATAGTTCTGCCCCAAAAAGAGATCCGGGCGGCCATCATCATTCCAGTCCATGACCGCAATGGACTGGACCGGGGCCCACTGAGCGGCAAAAGGTAAGGCTTGCCATTGAAAATGATCGGATTCATTCCACCAGATGCCTGATTCCAAATGTTGCATTTCAAGCCATTGTTCCAGTGAAGAGATGTCGTCAAATAATTCAGTCATGCTCAAGGCTGCCACATCAGCGTAACGTCGATAACGTTGGCGTACAAAACCAAAGGCGTTTCCCAGAGCCACAAGGTCTCTGGCGGGCACCCAATCCTTGAGAGATTGATCGTAGTAACTCTCGAGAACATCATAGCGTCCATCTTTGTCGAGATCACCGTGATACAGGCGAATGGGGTGGTGAAGATGCTTTTGATAATCGGTGTTACGCCCCCAATTACCAGCAATCAAATCCATGTCCCCATCACCGTCCAAATCACCAGCCTCCAGCACCATCCACATGCCTTTTCGAACATCGAGCCCAGCCTCTTGGGTGCGATTGACATAGCCATCCCTGCCTTTTTCCCATAGCTGGAGCGAACCCCATTCGCTGCTGAGCACCAAGTCCATATCCTGATCCAAATCCCAATCGATGGCCTTGGCATCGGTGATCAACCCAGCCCCAAGCCAGACCCGACTTTGTTCCAAATCCAATTCGAAGCTTCCCTGCTGGTTGCGAAAGAGTCTGCAAGTTGCGGCCTCTCCAAAGCGACCTGCGTGAAAACCACCGCCGACAAAGAGATCCATGTCTCCATCCTGATCATCATCCCATAATTCAAGGCATGAGGGAAAAGCCCATTGCCCAGTCAAGGATTGAGCCAAGGTAGGCACCTGCTGATCAAAGCGATAGATCAGCACGCTGGGCTGAGATCTCGGATCTCGGGAGGCCACCAATCGGGCACTCAAATTACCGACGCTCAAGGCCAGATGCGGCACTCCATCTCGGGAAACCCATGCCACCATATCCGTCGCATCACCTTGTCCGGAATGTGGCAGTTCCACGCCAGGAAGCAAGCCACGGGCCTGCGCCTCCTGATACAAGATCTGTGTGGCCTTACCTTCTCCGTGCCCTACCGCGAGGTCCATCAACCCATCTCGGTTGAAATCGCTTACTTGCAAGGAGGCTCCAGAACGCCCAACGAATCGAGGGAGCAGGGGCTGCCACTGCATGACCTCATCCGTTGCCGTTTCCACATGTTGAAGCGTGTCCCCCATGGAAGAGGAAGATCGAAAAACAGGGTTGGCGGGGATTTTTTTCGGAGACTTCTCAGCGGTGGCTCCCGTGCTCGGATCCGGCTCCACCAATTCATAGCGACGCCCTGCTCCAATGGAATCGATCCAGGTATGCTCTCCCGATGGCCAGGCCACGTGCAATCGAAAGCGGCAGTTATCAGAGGGCATGGCAAAGGTCTTGGCGAAGGAGTCTGAAGACAAGTAGCGACCCCCAGCCACGATCACCGTGGATTGATTTGGCCAAGTAGAGGGTTTCTCACTGACAAGGGAAATCCGGGCTCCAACCCCTGCCGTGTTGGGAGCTCGCCCCCTGAGCACGACCTGTATTCTACCGGCCCCTGCATCGTTCCGATAGAGACTTGGGCCAGATTGAAGATTGTTCACCAGTACATCCTGATCTCCATCACCGTCCAAATCCGCCAGTGCCAGGCCTTGGGAAATGCCCGCCTGATCAAACCCCCATGCACCACGGGTATCCTCAAACAAACCATTGCCCTGATTTCTGAAGATCAGATTCTTTGAGAGGAGCCGTGGGTAAAGAAGGAGTGTGCGGGGCACTTTCCCACGAGGCGCGGATCGCATGGCCTGAAGTGCGGCCACAGTGGCATCTCCGTCCAGCAAATCATGATTGTTGCCATTACAGACCAGAACGTCTTCCCACCCATCCAAATCCATGTCGGCAAAGGCCACTCCCCAGCTCCATTCCGAAGCATCCAGACCGGCCAAGCGGGCCAATTCAGCAAAACTGCCATCGCCGCGCGCCACAAAAAGGGTATTCCGCTGGGTCTGAGGCCGGTTGAGAGACATCGACATTTCAGGAGGTCGCAGACCGGTTTCCTCATTGGCTCGTTGCGTCATGCGCAGGGTGTGGTTCTGGCTCAACATCTCCACCACCAGAAAATCATCCATGCCATCTCGATTGATATCAGCGATATCTGCAGCCATGGAGGACCAGCTGGATTGTCGCATGGAACGATTGGAAAGCTGCCGAAAAATGCCCTTTCCTTGATTGATCCAGCACTGATCTGCCCCATCGCCAAAGTCATTGCATACCAATAAATCAGGGAGTAGATCGCCATTGAGGTCCCTGAAAAGAACGGAGAGACCCCAATGGCGAGGTATCTCGGTCAACGTTTGCCCTTCTTCATCCAGGAAACGCCCTTCCATCCAGGATTGTTCCTGGAAAACGCCTCCACCCATGTTCAGGTATAGATGATCCGGCAATCCTACTTCGATAATGCCTGGTTTGACGCCAGGACCGCGATCGATCGCTAGAAAGCGATCCTCCGGCATCGCATGAGGAGCCCCATTTCGAAAATCAACTTTGGGAGAAACACCAGGTGGCAGGTCTTTCCAGGTGATGGCTCGATAATCGGCGACGTAGAGATCCAAGTCCCCATCCCCATCGGCATCGGCCATGGCCATGGACATGGGACCTCCTTGAGCATGAAGGCCAGACTCTAGGGAAAGGGTAAAGCGCCCCTCTCCGTCATTCATCCATAGCCTGGTCCCCTGCCCCAGACCATTGACGAGTAGATCCAGATCCCGATCTCCATCCACATCCACCAGCAAAACGCCCGTTGAAGGAGCATCCTTACAGGCGGCTCCTCCAGCATCGGGGACTTCCTCAAACTGCCAGTGACCTTGGTTGAGGTAGAGCCGGTTAGGCCCCTGAAGGGTTGCAAAGTAGAGGTCACATCGACCGTCTCCATTCACATCTCCTGCGGCCACTCCAGAACCATTCTCCAGGATGCGGTTTTTCTCGGCCTGTGCATCGGATAGCTCGTTTTCAAAGTCAATGCCGTGCAAAGAAGGTTCCACCCATGTCAAACCCACCTTGTCTGGGCTCATGGGTTTTTGAAGCAGTATCCAAGATCCCATGGCGTCTCCATCCTTTCCGGGCGATTGGGCAACGATGGACCATAGGCATGGACTCGCCAAAGCCATCAGCCATGGAAACCACACTCGAGGAGCTTGGAGCAGTTGGTAGGGCATGAAAATTGAGACCCTTACCATCGCAAATGGGTTGAATGAAGGCAAATTTGAAATCCCTACGAATCCGCAAGAAAAAGCAATCGAGGCAATAATTGTATTTATTGTTATACAATAAAATTTTTATTTGTTTGTAGATTTTTTTATTGTTTTTTAGTAAATTTAAAAGGAGGCTTAAGGGATGGCGATTGAATTTCGTTTAGCTGTGCTCATGGCTGAAAGAAAGATGAAGCTCAAAGATTTGGCTGAAACGCTGAATATCACTCAAGCCAATGCCTCTCACCTCAAGACAGGAAAAATCAAGGCTTTAAAATTAAAAACACTCGAGAAACTCTGCTTCCTGTTGGATTGCCAGCCTGGTGACCTGATGGAATACCAACCGGAAAGTCCATCCAGCTCAGTGGTGGAAAGCCCCCTGGATCTTGGATCGACGGGATTACCCGAGGATTTCCTGGATTAACAGGGCTTCAAGGACCCAGTCGTGACATCCGGAATCACTCAGGATGGGAAGAAGGCTCTACTTGCCGGGCCAGAAGCCAGTCGCGATGCACGCGCGCTACCTCCCCCATGTAACCATTGCTTTTGTAGTGCTGAGTCGCCTTTTTCATGTATTCGAGGGCCTTGGACTCATCAGAAAGCGCTTGATAGTAGAGCCCCAAATAGAGGGAAGCATAAAAACTATGTCGGATACGCTGGGTGGCATCCGCTGATTCGCCGTGGGCCGCCTTGAGCACGGCTTCTTCACTTCCCACCCCCTTGAAAAGGGCCCAAACCTCCATCATGGGCACACGACGATCCCCTTGGATATCAATGAACAAGGATCTTGCGACATCCACTCCATCGATAGCTGCTACGCACAAAAAGTGCCATACGGCATTTTCAACATCGCGGGAATTGACCGTTTGATGGGATTCGAAGAGAGCTCTGCCCTCCTGATGCTGCCCAGTGTAAAAATAAGCGATTCCAAGCTGCCATAGATGCGGCTTTTGCGAGGGATCCAATTGAGCAAATCGTTCAAAATCAGCGACTGATTCCTTGAATTTCCCTAAATTGAAAGACTCGATAGCCCTTCGGAACCATGCTTCGGGCCGGGAGGGATCGAGTTGAATGACCTGGCCAAAATCGCTGGCGGCCTCCTGATATTTTCGCTGGTATTGGTGCAGGTATCCGCGCGCCATGTAGGCATCCGCAAAAGCCTCATCCTGCTTGATGGATTGCTCGAGTAGCGTCTGAGCTTCAGCTACTTTTCCCGCATGGTAGGCTGAAATCGCCCTTTGGTAGAGCCGACGCGCTTCCTCGGCATCCGCAAACCCACTCACCCTCCCCAAAAGAGTGACGGTGATGAGAAACATCACGAATCGATAGGGTCGCCAAAGGGAGTCACACATTGTCGGAAACCTCAATACATGCCCATGATTTGATAGCCGCTATCCACGTAAAGGACTTGCCCTGTAATGGCTGCAGAGCCCTCTGAGGCCAGGAACAATCCGGTCGCACCCAACTCCTCTGGTAAAACATTGCGCTTGAGTGGCGCATGAGCCTCGTAATGTTTGAGCATGGCTGAGAAGCCGGAGATTCCGCGAGCAGCCAGGGTGTTCATGGGACCAGCACTGATGCAGTTGACCCTGATTTTCTTGGGCCCCAAATCATAGGCCAGATAACGGGTCGATGCTTCCAGAGAAGCCTTTGCCACACCCATCACATTGTAGTGTGGAACCACTTTTTCAGCACCGTAGTAAGACATGGCCAAAATACTTCCCCCTTGGGTCATCATGGGAGCTGCTGCCCTGGAAAGAGCTACAAGCGAGTATGAAGAGACATCGTGCGCCACCCGGAAAGCCTCTCGGCTGGTTTGAATAAAATCTGATTCGAGGGCTTCTTTGGGAGCAAAAGCAATGGAATGAAGGAGTAAATCCAGACGTGGATGGCGCTCCTTTATCGTGGCAAAAGCCTGGTCAATCTCCTCATCAGAGCTCACATCGCAAGGGACCATGAGGGTATCGGCGCCAAAGGTGCTCGCCAGCTGCTCAACGTTGCCCTTGAGACGATCTCCCTGATAAGTGAAGACTAATTCCGCTCCCGCCTCATGCCAGGCCTGGGCAATGGCCCAGGCAATGGATCGTTTGTTGGCAACGCCTGCGACCAATCCGACTTTTCCTTCCAATGGTTTCATATCAGTGATCTTGATAATGGCCGGCATGATCAGAAGGAGTCAATGCAAAGCCAGTGGCGCCTCCCCCCTAACCCATGGAAGGAAACCCTGCAAAGAGCCCAACGATCCAAGAGAGGCCTTACTCAGTGACACGAACGATGCGCTCGGCTCGATACCAACGGCCGTTGACATCACTGGCCCGCACTGAGAGAACATGGATACCGTGACTCACCCCCTCGGGCAAATGCCCTTTCCAAAGGTGCTTTGAATCGATGGGTGAGGAAATTCGCCGATAAGGCGCTCGGGGTGTCTCTGGCTCGCGATCAAAGACCGCCTGAAGACCGGGGTCTGGCTCTTCGCTACGTTCCAGCGAAACCCAAGAGCCTTGATCATTCCACCGTAACTGAACCACCGACTCCTTCCAGCCGTTGAAAACATTCACATAAACGGGCGTCGTCGGCACCTTTTCTGCCGATACGGCATCAGCCACCGTCACCGACATTTGAAAATCCTCCGGAGACCGGGCGGCTTTGAATTGGATGTAAGGAGCTTTTCGATCTGCAAATCGAATACGGGTATAACCATTTGGGGCCCCATCCCGCATCGTGGTGTGAGGAATGCCATAGGCATCGGGCAACCCACTCCACCAGCTACCACTCACCGTCACGTTGATGAGATGATGATGCGGTTTGGCGCCTCTCCAACCATCGGCCCGAGTAATTTGCTCATGGGCCTGCCAGTGGGTGTGCCCCGAAATGGAGAAAGTATAGGGTCGATGCTCGATCAAGCGATAGAGGTCCTCTCGATTTGCCAGGCCGGTGAGAGGTATGTGCATCATGAGCACTACCAGTCGATCTTCTGGCACTTCCTCCAGATCGCGACGCAAAAAGGCCAGTTGTTTGGCGTCCAGACCGCCGGTATAGGTCCCTGAACCTTCGGGCGCCTTGCCGCCCCAGATCACATCATCCAGGGCTATAAAATGCACGGGCCCATAATCAAACGCATAGTAATTGGGTCCATAGATCCGGGTGAAGGTCTCATCGGCGTCTTCGTCATTGGAGGCATCCATGTTCATGTCATGGTTACCAATAACGTTGAACCAAGGGATCCCCACGAGGGCAATGGTCGCATTGAGGGGTTCAAACATGCCCAGATCATCAAAGACAATGTCTCCCAAGGTCACCCCAAACTTGGCTTGCGTTCCAATCAACTCCTCGACCACATCATGCCCGATATAGGTCACCTCGCGGATGTCTCGAGGTTGCGGATCCCCAAAAAAAATCACTTCAAATGTTTCGGGCTCCTTGGAGGGATACAAGGCAAAGTCAATGGATTCGGGAAGAGGTCCGGTCGCCTCGAGGCCAGGAAAGGAGGACTCCGGTGAACCCTGAGGTTTGTGGTTGTAATAGAACTGCGGCAACTGATGAGCGTTGAGGGGAGTGCGCCAGTCCCTCGGCTTGATCACAAAAAAAGTGGTATCCTCTCCCGCAGGCAAAGACCAGCGGCCAGCCTCATCGGTCTTTACGATATCTTTTTGGTTGGAGACTCGCACCCCAGGAACCCCTGGTTCGTTTGCATCCCTTTGACCGTTGTGATTGAGATCATGATACACGCTGCCATGAGCCACACTCTGGGCCTGCAGGGTTGAGCAGAGGATACTCGCACAAAGACTCAGGCAGGAGAGATGAATGTGGAAGCCAGGGCATGGAAATCGCAGAATCACATGGAACATTAGTGAAAGTTATCTCCCTTGCCGTCACAAGGCACGATTAAAGTGAGCTCCATTCACTGCTCACAAGCTGGCCCCAGACCCAACTGACAAAACGATGAGGTCTGGAGCATGAAAAGCTCTTCAAGGTTCCCTATCGGGGGATACCTCAGAAAGTGGAAGGACCGCGGTGATCGGGGGCGCCTTTACGAAAGAGGCTTTTCTAAGATAAAGGGGTTCTAATATCGGGCCCTTACGGACGGTGGAGGGCTGTTCGATCGCCACCTTCATGAGCCAGGATGCCTCTGGGTAGGCGGGGAGAAGTTGATCATCGGCCACCCCAATAGAACGCAGGCGATCCACCATTTCTTGAGAAGCCACGATGCCCCCACATGCGGCTGCTTCCTTAAATGATTCCAAGGGACCGAACCTTGTGAGACCCTCTTGGTCGATGGATCCCTCCTTCTGCCCCTTGGTGAAGGATAAAAGGGCTGCTTCCGATCGCTGTGCATCGATCGCGACATGGATGGATTCCCATCCGCGCTGGTCCATGGCTTGGCAAGCCAGAACAAGCGCGCTGCTCAAGCCAAGAAGCTCACAGCCTTTTGCCAGATGCCAACCGTAAGCGGCAGCAATGGCATGACGAACTCCAGCATGGGATCCGGGCCCAAGACCCACCACGACTTTCTGAATCTCCGCTGCGTCGAGCTGGAAGTCTTCGGACCATCGTTCAAAGGCATCCCAAAGGGCCGCGTCATGGATCCCCTCAAGAATGACCGACGCCAGGCACTCTAAACCCTTTTCGGAAGTGAGCTCCCCCAAGGCAAGGCTTCTTTGCCGCTGGCTCCATTCAATAGCCAAAATCTTCAAACTGTATCTTCCTTTCTGTCTCGGAGGGTGCAGTGAGAGACACCCAACGAAAGGGTTTTCGAATGGGTCGGGTCGGCAGAGGTAGTGTTGGAAAGGTTCCCAGCCAACGATCGATCCATTCCACCAAGACGCATCCCTCGGCGTCCCCTGCCAGGTAATCGACACACCCGGCATCCCAGAGAGCTTCCTCTCCCTCCAGACGATAAAGGTCAAGATGATGAATCCTCCCTCGATCCGAAGCGTAGGCATGCACCAAGGAATACGTTGGAGATGCCACTCGCGAGGAAACCCCCCATCCATGACAGAACCCCTGAATGAGTTTGGTTTTACCCACACCCAGATCTCCGGAAAAGCCCAGCAACCACTCAGGCCCCAACTCATGGGCCCATGCCGCCCCCAAGGCAAAGGTTTGTTCAGGACTGCTGGAGATGATCGTATCCATGATGTGGGAGAATCCTCAAACCCTGATCGTCCTTGAGATAAATCTCAGGCTGCTCAATCACCTTACCAATGCAGCTCAAAGGCGTATCGGGAAAGGCCTCCTTCCATGCATCCTTGAGGGCGACGGCCTGCGACCGATCGAGTGTCCAGAGCAATTCAAAATCTTCTCCGTCACTGAGCGCAGCTGCCAGCGGGGGCTTGGATGTCTTTCCTGAACGGGCACGCAACCTGGCATCTCTACTGACAGGCAGGTAGTCAGCCCATATTTCAGCGCCCACCTGACTGGCATGACAAAGCTGCCGCAAGTCACTCGCCAGGCCATCGGATAAATCCATCATGGCGTGGATTTCGAAATGCTTTGTCAGCCATTGTGACTCCTTGAGACGAGGGTCAAAATCCAGATGCTTGCCCGCCAGAGAACCTCCAAGTGTTCCAGAAACAAAGATTGCATCCCGCACTCGGGCTCCACTGCGAAGAACCGCCTTGCCCGGGCTGACCAGGCCCGTCATGGCAATGGAGCAAAAGAAGGGGCCGGAGGTATGAGTAGTTTCACCCCCCACCAGAGCCAGGTGATGCCTCAGCGCAACTTCTTTCATCCCTTTGTAAAAGGACTGGAGCCAGTCCATTTGAAAATCTCTGGGCAACCCTATGGTAACCAGCACGCTTCCAGCCTCTCCACCCATGGCTGCCACGTCGCTGAGTAGGCGGTTGATGGCCTTGTGCCCAACCTTCACCGGATCCTCCTGAGCTGTGAAGTGAATGCCCTCCACCATGGCATCGGTCTTGAGCAGAAGATCCCGATCGGGGCTCGATTTCACAATGGCACAATCATCTCCACTTCCCAGAACAGTGTCTGGACGATGCGGCAGGTCGCAAGTCAATGCCTCGATCAATTCAACTTCTCGATTCATGGTGAGGGGGTTTCCATCCAAAGCGGGAGCCATAACATGAGCCCCAGATTGATGAGATTAAAAAGCGAATGCGCTAAGATAGGCACCCACAAATTACCGGTTTTTTCGTAGGACCAGGCAAAGAGGGCCGCCAGGATACTTAAGGGCAACAAACTGACCGCATTGAAATGGACCAACCCAAAGAAAAGGGAACTCAAGGCAAAGGCCCAAAAACGAGGCAGGTATTGAAGGAGAGCGGTAAAAACCACTCCTCGGAACAGCAATTCTTCCACCAGGGGGGCTAAGAGAACGGCAGTGAGTGCGATGATGATTCGGTTTTCGGGGCGAGTGCTTTCTTGGAACAAATGAACAATTTCCTGAGGAGCTGCCTCTTGCCCTAGGGCTTCGAGACTCATCTGAATCATACCACCCAGGAAAGACGCCACCAAAAAGCCTAACAAAGCGGCCTGCAGCGCAAATCGACAAATACGAGCTGGATTCGACACCGATAGACCAAATGCCTGCTGCCACGACATCCCATGATCACGGATAAGCCACCAGGTGGCCCACACCACTCCCAGCTGAAGAAATACCAAATTGACGCACAAAACTCCGGTTTGTCCGTCCAGATTCCATCCGGCTTCCAACGCCTTATCCAACCAGAACAGGGCCACGCCACTCAGACCAAAACACATCAGAATCCACATCACATACCGGATGAGGGATTCGCTTTGCCATGATCGCAGCTTTAACACGGTGATGCATTCTACAATAGGGCCCCGGGGATGACCGAATGAAAAAGGAGGATCCAGTGGAGGCTTCCAAACCAAGATCTCTCTTGGCTGATACTTGCCTCGAGGAGACGGTTCGATTAGCATACCTCAGATTTGGGCCTTCTAGGGACCTTCGGGGGCAAGCCCCTTCTTTTAAAGCAAATGAGCTCCAGCAATTTACAAAAACTCATCGGACTCCCCACACCATCTGAAGTCTACCCCAGCCAGCACTTGGTGGAATACATCAACTTGAAATTGGCTGCCATGGGTTGTCCTACCGCCGACATGGCATCGGACTCCCCTTTCAAGGACGTGGCTGAGTCGCTCATTGCCAACCATCGCGAACAGGAACGTTTATTGGCCAATTACCTTTGCCCAGCCGACTGGCGTATTCAGCAGTGGCTGGAGGGCTTTCTGGCGGGTACCGGAGACATACCGAGGCTCCCCTCAAAGACTTTCGTCCTCGACCGGCATGGGGTCGCACGCAATCTTTCACTGCCAGCTCAGGGTGATGAATTCAAATCGGATATCATTCATTCCTATCGAATTGCCCAGGGGGTCTTGCACAATCCGGTGAATGACCGACGCACCACCAAGGGGGTGTTTCACATTGCTGATGCAGGATTGCCCGTACCGGCTGACAAGATCGCCGTCCCTCGAGCAACCTTCACCCGCATGCTCGGGTTCGCCCTGCAACCCCCCGATGCGTTGATGGAACTCCCCTTCACCAGTGAGCAGGAGGATCGGGCGCGCTGCCATGTTTCCCTGTTGCTGCGTCCTCTGGTGATTCCTGAGGTTCCAGGGGTCATCGAAGAAAAGCGTAGCGAGATACGCTTTTTCGCGCCCGGGAACCTTGTCAGCAACCTTGATTTTGTAGAGAGCATTTTTGGTAATGCAGGCGATCCGAATTTGCCCGAAAACGATGCGGGACTTGACGTCCATCACTGGACCGGCCACACGGGATGTGTGATCCTTGCCCCCCATCTGACCCGCATCACCAAGAAAGAGGCAGGGCTTCCCCACCATGACGAGGCTACCGAAAAACAACGAGAACAAGGCATGTGCTGGACACAACCCGATGAACTCTACAACGGTGGAACGGCTTTCAAATTGTGTGCAAGGGATGAAAAAGGGGTCATGGTGACGATCATCGCGGACAATTATTTTGGCTACTGTAAGAAGGAGGTCAAAACGCAGATTAGTTTTTCAGCTAACTTGTTTGGCATGGCCGAGGAGGAGCATGCCGGTGGAGCCCTGGTTTACCCCAGTTATGATCTTGGAGAAGAATTCAGCGGCCATCTCCATGTGAAGCGACTGGGACACTCATTTGAAGACATGGTTCAGCGTTTCGGCGAAATCATGGATCTGCAGCCTGAAGGTTACGCTGTGGACAAGCGTTACCCTGATATCATTTATGTCTCGGAAGACGTTCACTTTGACTTGCATTCCCAGACCGTCAGCTGGCCGCACCAGGGAAGTACGCAGAGCATCAAACTTCTGGAGGGCAAGACCTATGTCCGTCCTTCCGGATACAAGGTTCATTTGGAGAAACCGCCGGGCAACCGTTCCTGGCGTCTGATCGGCACCGTGGCCGAAGGCTTGATTTGCCACAAACCCTGCACTGTTTCTGGTGGTGGCAAATCCGAGATTTCCAAGCCTGTCACCGATGCCGTGATTCAGGGGCCTGTCATTGTGGCTCATATTAAAGAGGATCTGGATCAGGTAGAGGCTATCCTCGCACGAGATTTCTCTGACCGGTTTCGGGACAGCTCCAAGGAGGACACCCGCGGTATTCTCAATCACGAACGCTCCCTGGGATCGGTGATCAAGTTGCTCACCCCTTCCAGCCGGGATTACACCGACGATTACAACCAATGGTTGGAAGGCATCCCCCAATACGTCAAGGAGCTGGTATTCGTTCTCAAGCGTTATTACAGAAACGAATGGGGCGATCAGTGGAAGGAGCATTTCACAGTCGATTTGATCAACGGCAAGCCAGGTAATGAGCTGAAGCTGGACAATCGCAAGCTCATCACCAATTACATGCGCGTGGGTTTTCAGGACGACGGGCTGTGGCGCACCTTTGGTCTGCGCAAGGATTTTCACCCTGCTGCCAAGCAGTCTCTGGAGGATGATATCACCGCAAGTGTTGTGATTCCCACGACTCAGATCCATGGCATCGAATCCAACACGCACTCAGTAAAGTTCCTCCAGAATTGCGAGTATCGCTTTTTCCAGCGCCCGGACGATGCGATTATTCGCGGTTACGACAAACAAGCAGAGGCCGACCTGGCCGCACCTGGAAATTTTATTTCCAACTTCGAACCTCTCCAGCAAGGACAGGCCAAGGAGATTGTCGAAGATGCCATCGGGTTCTACCAATACACCCCTCACATGCAGGACCTCATCAAGGGTGCTGCATCATCCAACCGCCCCGGCTTCTTCGTGAGCAGCGCCCATCCCCGCATGGTGGATGGCGTTCCCACCAAGAATCCGCGCTACCTGCAAATCCGCCCGGACCTCATCCAGCCGCAGGCTGTCTACCTCGAGGAAGTCGCTACCCGACTGCATCGCAAACTCGCCATGGACAAGCCCCTGCATCGCGTGGTCCGGGCCGTCGTCCCAGGCAGGAGAAACAACCCTGCCGACAAGAACGCGGGCATTCGCCCGTTGGCGGTCTACAATCCCATCCATTACATGGATCTGCCTGAGTTGTTCATGGAATACATCTGCAGCATGACGGGCAAATCTCCATCCACCACCGGCGCAGGTTCGGAAGGAGCCCTCACCAAAGGCCCTTTCAATGCCTTGCCACCCATCATCGATCTGAACAATGCCTTGGTTTCGATGATTCTCACCGGGCACGATGGCTTTGTCACCGCTGCGGGTTATGTGGGGCCCAAAGTCAAAGTGGCTCATGATGTCAGCATGTTGATCCCTGAAGTTTGGTGCCGCATGAAGGAGGAGGAACGCTCCTCGGCTTTCCTGATCCAAAACGGCTACCTCGACTTCTGTGAGGACGTCGAGCATGAGGGACGCACCCTGCCCTTCAGCCGCCTGGGTTACCGAATCAACCGTAAATTCGTGCGTGATTTCTTTGGTCGCGTCTTCAACCACCCCCACGCCGTCTTCACCGAAGAAATGATCGAACCCGAGAAGCAGGATAGAAATGCCTTTGTGGAAGGTTTGGACAATATCGTGGCCACCCAAATTCGGGTCGGCAATCTGTATCTGCAGGATGGCAGCATTGAGGCTGCCTGCCCTCCCCTGAAGGCGCTCATCCACATCATGGTCGAAGGACAGTGGGAAGGCAAAACCTTGGCCGATCCTGCAGTGCGTTCTCTCTTCTCTCTCGAGAACATGCTTTCCAGTGACTGGTATCAGGAACGCCTCCAGACCAAGCAAACCCTGGATGTGAACCTGTGGGAGCGGCATGCAGATTATCTCAAGGCCTTTCTGGATAAGAAGGGCTATCAAGATGAGTCCAGACGATTGCATATCCAGGAGCGCATGGACCAAGCCGTTGCCAAACAGGCCGAAGCCAAAGATCCGGAATACCTCAAAAGGCTGGTGGGCACCTTGGGAGTCCAACCCCTTCAGTCACTCCAATCGACCTAGTCGATGGGTTGAGGTTTCGAATTCAGCGAGATGTCCTTGCACCATCTCAATCCACAGCAGACGGAAGCGGTGAGGACCACTCACGGTCCGGTACTCATTCTGGCGGGAGCCGGCACTGGAAAAACACGTGTCATTACCGAAAGAGTGGTGCACCTCATCGACAAGGGGGTGGCTCCTCATCACATCCTTGCGGTGACCTTCACCAACAAGGCAGCTCGAGAAATGGTGGCGCGCGTTCGGGGACTACTCAAGACAAAGCGAAGCTTACAGGCTGCCGCCGAAGAGGGCTCCAAACCGGTCATCTGCACCTTTCACTCCTTTTGTGTGCGGGTGCTCCGACAATTCATCGACCGGCTGGGATACAAACGGAATTTCGTCATCTATGACCCAAGTGAGCAAGTCGGTGTGATCCGACGACTGACCAGCGACTGGACCAAGAGCCACATCACCATCAAACCCGCCGAATGGCTTTCTCTGATCAGCCGGCTGAAAAATGCCACTTCCTGGGAATCGCTGGGCATGGATGCAGGCACACAACGGCTTGCTGAGCGGTTGATGGAACGCTACGGATCTGCCTTAAAGGCCTGCAATGCGGTTGATTTTGACGATTTGATCTTACTGGTGCTGGAACTTTTCAACACCGACAAAGAAGTCCTCGAAACCTGTCGTAAAAACCATCGCTACATCATGGTGGACGAATATCAGGACACCAACGGCAAGCAGTTTCAACTGCTCAAGGCTTTGGCAAGCGAACATCAGAATGTCTGCGTTGTCGGCGATGATGATCAAAGTATCTACGGTTGGAGGGGAGCCGAGATTGCCAATCTGCTTCACCTCGAGGATCACTTTCCCGGAATTCGAGTCATCAAGCTGGAACAGAATTACCGCTCCAATAACACCATTCTCAAGGCAGCCAATGCCGTGATCCGACACAACCCATTGCGCAAGGACAAGACCCTTTGGTCCAGCAAGGGAGAAGGGCCGCTCATTCAACTCATGGTTTTCGAGACCGAGGAAGCTGAGGCTCAGGCGGTTGCCGAAGGCATCGAGGTCCAACGACTCAGCAAACGGATTCCATGGAATCACCAGGCCATTCTCTTTCGCACCAATCTTCAGGCCCGACCGCTGGAAACAGCCCTGAGGCAGTCGAAAATCGCCTATCGACTTGTGGGCAGCCAGAGTTACTTCGATCGTCGAGAGGTCAAGGATATCCTGGCTTTTCTCAAGGTTTTGATCAACCCGGACGACGATATCAGCCTGTTGCGGATCGCCAATGTTCCCGCACGTGGACTGAGCGCCAAGACCATGCAAACCCTCTTGCAACTCAGTCAGGACCGAAACACTTCGGTTTGGTCGGTCATGCACCACTCGGACTTAGATACCCACCTGAGGGCAGCTGCTTCCAAGAGCAGTCGAGGGTTCGTTTCGCTGATCGAAGATCAACGCCGATTCCTCAAGGAGGAGAACAAGATGGGCCTGGCCCATTGGGCTCGCAGTTTCCTCGATCACATCGGTTATTTCACCGAACTCAAGCATTCGGAAAAGGATCCCAAGATTGCCGAAAATCGAATGCAGAGTGCACAGGAGCTGGTGTCGTCGATCGACAGCCTGACCGCCTCCATGGGCTCCGTGAAGGGGGAAGATCGCCTGAATCAATTCCTTGAGGAAATTGCCCTGGATCAGGACCGGTTGGATGAAAAAGACAAGCAAGGCGAAGGAGTCACCCTGATTACCATGCATAGTTGCAAAGGGCTGGAATACCCTCATGTGCACATCGTGGGTCTGGAACAAGGGCTGCTGCCACACACACGATCCATTGACGAAGGTAGCCTGGATGAGGAGCGGCGCCTTTTTTACGTTGCCATCACCCGGGCCATGGAATCGCTGACGATCAGTCACTGTGAAACACGTAACAAATTCGGGCAAACAACTCCTTGCCAGCCCTCCGTGTTCCTGAATGAACTCCCTGATAAGCTTGTCGAACTTGCCGATGACGTCTTCAAACGCCCTGTATCGCCCTCAAGCGGTGCCGCCATGTTTGACGCGCTCAAATCATCCTTGGACCTCTCAGATGCCTGACCCCATGAATCCTGCATCTTTGGCCCCAAACATTCCCGAGATCACTCTCGACCAGCTCAGGCCCATACCCGAACCTTGGCAGGATGTTTCTTTGCAGGGCTGCCTGATCGAAGCAAGCGCCATTGCTCGACGCATTCAAGACCTTGCACGACAAATTGAGCAGAATGCGGATCCAGGAGCACCTTTGGTGGTGATTTCCATTCTGGCTGGAGCAGCCATCTTCTCAAGCGATCTGATTCGAGCCCTACGGTGCCCGTTGGAATGGACAATGATCGGTCTGTCCAGTTACCGCGAAGGCACCACCTCCGGTGACC
>Ga0208624_1000259_pt1 | contig 27492 bp, 21 predicted proteins | sample Knorr_S23_td_DCM_FD_185607 | JGI IMG/M metagenome (GOLD analysis project Ga0208624, IMG submission 185607) | Marine microbial communities from Southern Atlantic Ocean transect - Knorr_S23_td_DCM_ad_71m_LV_A (SPAdes) (version 2) | ecosystem: Environmental > Aquatic > Marine > Oceanic | place... | reverse complement strand
CTTCATCTTTGGGCAGATCCTTCGGCAAGTCTTGTTGCTGAGTCGTGCTGGGTGCGTCCTTTGCCGTGTCGGTGACATGCCCCAGAACCTCACCGACAGCATAGCTATCCCCCGGCTCGACCAGAAAAGACTCAATAACGCCTTGGCAGGGGGAGGTGACATTCATCGTGGCCTTTTGAGTCTCCACCTCGATGATATCCTGGCCCGCCTCGACCCTTTCGCCTGCTGAGACCAATAATTCTATGACAGTGGCTTCGGCGATGGATTCGCCTAACTGGGGCATCAGAATGGGTGTTTGTGACATGATGGTTTTAAGGTCCCTCTGGAGGTCTCAATCAACTTCTCAACAGGTTGCGTGCGGCGGCGATGATGCTGGCTGCTGCAGGACGATGAACGGACCATAACTTAGGGTGGTAGGGAATGGGAGTGTCCTTTGCATTGATCCGTTGAGGTGGGGCATCCAGCAGGTTGAATCCTTCGGCGACCACTCGACTGATGACCTCCGCATTGACTCCACCCCATGGCCATCCTTCTGCGGCACAAAGGAGTCTTCCGGTGCGGGCGACCGAAGCGATGATGGTATCGGTGTCCATGGGCTTCACGGTTCTCAAGTCCACCACTTCTAGTTCGATGCCTTCGCCGGAAAGTTCTTCAGCAGCTTCCAGGCATTCATGCAGCATGGCACTGTATGTGACGATCGTACAATCCCGGCCTGCTCTGGCAATACGTGCCTTGCCGATGGGGAGGGCATCTTTTGGGAGGTTCGGGGCCTTGAGGTGAAAGTAGAGATACTTGTGTTCGCAGAAGATGACCGGATCATCGAGGGTAACTGATTCAATCAGCATGCTGTAGGCATCTTCGACCGTGGCAGGTGTGCAGACTACCAACCCGGGAAAATGTGCGTAAATCGATTCCAGACACTGGCTATGGAAGGGCCCCCCTCCCGAAGTCCCTCCACTGGGGAGGCGCAAGGTGATGGGGCATGGGGTTTCAGTTCGCCAGAACAAGGTCGCCGCCTGATTGACCACTTGATTGAAACCAACGGTGGAAAAGTCAGCAAATTGAATTTCAATGATGGGGCGCATGCCTTCAATGGCCGCCCCAACGGCCGAGCCAATCATCGCGTCTTCGCTAATGGGTGCATCGATGACCCTTTCAGGGAATCTTTGTGCCAGATTTTTGGTGGCCTTGAAGGCACCCCCAAAAGCCCCTACGTCCTGGCCATAGATATAGACTCGGGAATCATGCTCCAGAAGGTAGGCTTGCGCCTCTCGAATGGCCTCAAGATAGGTGACACTCATAATGGGTAAAGCACTTCAGATGGGGTTGTTCTGGCCTGGATTCCGCTTTAGACGTGCTCACAAAGCTCCCTTGTGAAAAGACTTTTCCATGGGTGATGATAAGGGTCCGGAGAACCTTCTCCCTGGACTTGTTCAATGCCTTCATTGATTTCCTTCAGAGCTTCTTCCTTCCATAGGTTGAACTCTTCGCTCTTGATAGCGTATGCTTCCCTGAGCCACTGCTCGGCAAGTTGCATGCAGTCTGTTCCAAGAACGGAGGCTTTCAGAGAATCACTGACGTAGTGGGCGTCATCGTGCTCGCCATGTCCGCACAATCTGAGAAGGTCTGCGATGACCAACTGAGGTCCATCTCCATCGCGGGCTAAATCAGAGGCTTCCCGCATGCCCTCAAGGCATGATTTGAGGTCCGTTCCATCCAATGTGTGGGCTCTGACTCCATACCCTATGGCACGATCACCCAAATTCTGGCAGGCAAATTGGCTCGCCACCGGAGTGGAATAGGCAAACTGGTTGTTGGCCACGACCAGGACGAGAGGGAGTCGTTCAATCGCAGCTTGGTTGAGGGCTTCATGAAAAGCTCCAGTCGAAGTGGCACCATCCCCAATGCTTGCTGCACCCACAAAATGCTTTTCTCCTTTCATGCGTTTGGCCATCAACGCCCCATTCACTACGGAGATACTGGCTCCCAAATGACTGATCATGGGGAGATAACCCTCCTTGGGTTTTCCTCGATGCACATTGCCGTCGCGTGCGCGCATGGGGCCCAGGGGTGATCCAAGGCACGTTCTTAGCGCGTCCAAGGGAGTTTCCCCGAACGCCAATCGGCCCGCTCCATCTCGAATCAAGGGCGCAAACACATCGTGGCGTTGCAGAGACATGCCTATGGAAACACTCAATGCCTCCTGCCCTTTGCCCAGAAAGACGCCACCAAATATTTGCCCGGCTCGATAAAGCTGTGCCAGACGTTCGTCCAGTGTGCGGGCGAGAAGCATCCAACGGTATGCCTTGATGACCCTAGATTGATCCATGAATTGGCTCATGATGCCCGTGAACGGAGTGTTCTACTTCGCTCGCTCTCAATGTAATTGTCCGCCGGAGTTTTAAGCAACGGTTTAAATTCCAGAATGCTTTCGCTGCCGTGACGACATGGTTGGGGAATTGCCTCTTGCCAGTTGCATGCAAGAATCTAAGATGCCCGACATGCTAATGAAGTGGCTGTGTTTGGTGCTCTCTGCCCTGGTGTTGATTCCTCATACATTGGCGCAGGTAGACGTTTCTCTAAACTTCAAAAAGGATTTTTACCTTGCCGATGAATTCATTCTCGCTGAACTCACCATTGTTAATTTTTCAGGAAAAACACTGGTGTTCGGCAAGCAACCCAATTGGTTGACTTTTTCGGTGGAGTCCTCGCGGGATACCTTGGTGGCCCGCCAAAAGGAGCTCGATGTCATGGGGCGCTTTGAAATTCCCAACGCTGGAAGAGGGATTCGTCGAGTGCACCTTGTACCAGCTTTTCGAATGGTCGACCAGGGGCGCTACCGTATCAAGGCAACCGTTGAGGTGCCGGAACTCGAATTGCGCATGTCCACCCAGGAAGCGGAGATCGGGATTTTGACGGCCAATGTCCTATGGGAGCGAGAATTTGGATGGGCTTCCGAAGGCCTGGGCTCGGAACCCGAGGTCCGACGTTATGAGTTGATGCGCTCGGTCAGCGAAAAAAGCATCGAGTTGTATGTCAAGGTGAGTGACCAATATCGGGAGAGGGTTTTCGGTGTCTATAGCCTGGGAAATGTTGTTTCTTTTGGGCAGCCGGAGCGCCAGGTGGATCGGTTGAGCAATCTTCACGTCCTCTTTCAAAACGGCGCGCGCACCTTTCGTTATGCAATTATCAAACCCGATGGCCGCCTGCTTCTCCAGCAGCGTTGGGACTATTCCGACACGCGCCCCCGGTTGAAACTGGGGGATCAGGGTCTGATTGAAGTGGTCGGAGGATTAAGGCAACTGAGCTTTGATGACATCCCTTCACCCGATCAGCTAAGCGAAGTGCGTGAGCGCAATCTGGAGCAAGCTCAATCCTCCCAGGAGGAGGAACGCATGGACCAATCCAGGGAGCCGGAGCCATCTGCGGTGACACCGGAAAAGCCCCTGTCAGACGAGAACCAGCTCTGATTGGTGGGTGTGGAGGTAAAGGATCTTTTCACCGACTTCATCGAGTGAACTTGTGACGTAATCGCGCGGGGCTTTGCCCAAGTGAGGCGAATCAAGCATCACGGATACACATCCGAGGGTGTGAGCGGCCGCCGCATCCTGCCACTTGTCGCTGACGACGTAAGAATGGTCCATATCGATGCGATACTGGTGCTCCAATTCCTTGTAGAGTCCTGTATTGGGTTTGGCGCATGAACAAGCGTCGGAGGCCTCGTGCGGGCATATGAGCACTTCGTCGATGGGGAGTTTGGCTCGCATGATCCTATGCATGCGCTCCAGTTCCCTTCGGTCGAGTGTTCCCTGGGACAAGCCTGGCTGATGGGTCGTTACGAAAATTAGAAGCCCTGCTTCCTTGAGCGAGGCCATCAGCGCTTCGATACCACCCAGCAGCTTGAAAGCTTCGAGGGTCGTGGGTGGCTCCTTGGAGGATGCCCCTCTGGCATAGGCATTGATGACCCCATCCCGCTCAAAGAAAACAGCCGATTTCATACAAGCATATAACTTAGCACCCTTTGAGTGATTATTCAAAAAGAGGTGCGGTATTCATGGGCGGAGCTTCTGCTCAGCTCAAAGGCGCGTTTTTGATGGAAAAAGCCGGTAGGGGAGAGACCCATCCGGCTTTTCCTCTAAGAGACTCGTTTCAGAGCTTATCCAAATGGATGGTTCCAGGGGGAACGGTAGGCTCTGGCAAGTTTTTGATTAGCCTCAGCATCCTTCAGAATTTCGCCCTTTTGGGCATCCCATGACAATGCGCGGCCCAGTTCCATGGACATGTTGGCAAGGATGCAACTGGCTGTTGAAATATGACCTTGCTCGATGTCTGCCACGGGTTTTCCGCGACTTGCGATTGCGTTGAGAAAGTCGACCATGTGGCCTCGGATGGCGGGCGCCACATGTCGCTCCAGATCTTTTTCCGTACGGTCTTCAGGATACTGATCCAATTCCATGACAACATCCTGATGCACAGCGTCGGCACCTCGTTGCTGGGGGATGAAATCATAGCTGTTGACGCTCAATTTGAGGGTGCCTTTGTCTCCGTAAAGAAAAGCGGCCCACGGGTAGGCGGGATCCGGTGAGTGTCCCCATGTGCGGTGCTGCCAGACAACCTGCAGGTCCTTGAAATCAAAGGTGGCTGTCTGGGTGTCCGAAATGTTTGCCTTGGCCGCTTTGTCCACCAGAATCCCGCCTGAAGAGGACACCTGAGTCGGCCATCCCAAGTCCAGCATCCATCTTACGGTGTCCAACATGTGGATACACATGTCGCCGACAATCCCATTGCCATATTCCATAAAGGACCGCCAACCGCGTTGATGAACGATGTTGTTGTAGGGACGCAGCGGGGCTGGCCCCGTCCACATGTCATAGTCAAGATGGGATGGGGGAGCTTCATTGGGTGGATTGCTACGGTTTCGCATGTGGTAGTAGCAACAAATCTCAGCATGCGCGATCTTCCCCAGAGCGCCCGTATCAATGAATCGCTTCTTGGCGTCGATGAGGTGGGGCGTACTGCGTCTTTGGGTGCCTACTTGAACCACCCTTCCATACTGACGAGCCGCTTGAAGCATGGCTTGTCCTTCGCGGATATCGACGCTGATGGGTTTCTGCACATAGACATCGGCTCCCGCTTTGACAGCCTCGATCATATTGAGTGCGTGCCAGTGGTCCGGGGTGGCAATCAACACAATGTCGAGATCTTTATTCGCAAGCATTTCGCGATAATCGGCGTAAGTTCTTGGCCGCTTGCCTGACTTCTGGCGAGTGGAAACCATGTCGGCGGCTTCCTTGAGCAACTGCTTGTCCACATCGCATAGAGAGACCACCTCCACGGGCGCGACTTGAATCAGACGGAACAGATCGGCTTTGCCATACCATCCTGTACCGATCAATCCGACCCGTTTCGGGGGGCCGTCGATGACGGCCGACAGGGCATCCTCGCTAAGAGTGGAAGCAGCGAGTCCGGCTGCACTGGTTTTAATGAAATGTCTTCGATTCATGGCTTTTCAAGAGATTGATTCAATGCAAGCAGGGCTCAAGGACAGCGAGTGCTTGCCTTGGGGGTCTCTGCGGCGGGTATTTTTGAACCAAGTTGGGCATTTGTCCATGACCGAATCCACACAAGAGGAGAGATTTGCGAATGCAAGCCTTCGCCGGTAGCTCTGGAGGGCTAGCTTTCCAGAAGTTCACGAATGACCGTTCCGTGAACGTTGGTGAGGCGTCGCTCAATCCCGTTATGATAGACGCTCAATCTTCTGTGATCCAATCCAACCAGGTGAAGGAGTGTGGCATGAAAATCATGGGTGGTAACCACTTTTTCAGTTGCCTGATAACCGAATGGATCCGTGGCTCCATGGCTGTAGGGGGCTTGAACGCCAGCGCCTGCCATGAAGGCTGTAAACCCCTTTGGATTGTGGTCGCGTCCGCTGGCACCCTTTTGAAACGTCGGCATCCTTCCAAATTCAGTGCACCATACCACAAGTGTATGCTCGAGTAGTCCACGCTGCTTGAGATCCTGGATGAGGGCTGCTGTGGGCTGATCCAGAACTTGCCCATGCAATTGGTATTGTTTCTCCAGTGTCTTGTGACCATCCCAGTTGCTGACACCCTCTCCTCCTGTTTGGTAGGCTCCGTTGAAAAGCTGCACAAAGCGGACCCCTTTTTCAATCAATCGCCGTGCTAGAATACAATTGCGAGCATAGGCTGAGCGAAGATCCTTCGTGTTGGAGTCACTTCCTGGAGCGTCGATGCCATAGAAAGCTTTGATGTGATCCGGTTCCTGACTCAAGTCCGACACTTCAGGCACCGAGAGTTGCATCCGGGCGGCCAATTCGTAACTCGATATGCGGGCAGCCAACTCGCTCTCCCCAGGGTGCGTCTTGAGTTGATGACGATTGAGCGCATTGAGGAAGTTGCGTGTTCGTTGGTCGTTCTGGAGTGAGAGTCCTTTCGGCAACTTCAGATTTCGAATGGGTTGGTTGGCGTGAAAATCGGTCCCTTGAAAGGCAGCCGGAAGAAAGCCGGGTCCCCAACAGTTCACGCTCGATTGTGGAGTGCCTCGTGGGTCCGGAATGGCCACGTAAGCGGGAAGAGAGTCTGTTTCGCTACCAAGCGCGTAAGTGGTCCAGGCCCCAATGCTGGGAAAACCATCCAATGTGAATCCGGTGCACATGAAGTTCTCACCGGGGCCGTGGGTGTTGGTTTCACTGGTAAGCGAATGAATGAAACACAAATCATCGGCCAATGAACCGATGTGGGGGAGTAAGTCGGAGGTCATCTTCCCGCTTTGCCCGCGCGGTCTGAAATTCCAAGGGCTTCGGTTGAGGTTTCCTTGTTCCCCTTGAAAGGTGATGAGTCCATCGGATCCAGGCATGGGTTCTCCATGCCGTCTCCAAAGCTCCGGCTTGTAGTCGAAGGTATCCAGGTGGCTGACGGCACCGGAGCAAAAGATCATCAAAACCTGCTTGGCCTTCGCATCAAAATGAACCGGGCGTGGGGCGTGTGGGGAAGCAGGATCAATGATTGGGCGAATGGGGTCGATGGCGAGCTCACTGCCCTGCATGGAGGAAAAAAGCTTCCCGTCCTGGTGTAGCAACTGGGTCAAGCCCATGCTGGCCATGACAGTCGCACTGCGTCCAAGAAAGGCACGTCGATCCATGAGGGGATGGCTGGGGATCCAGTCCCCTGATGTCTTCAGGGGCTTCACAGGACAAAAAGAAAACGGTTTGCGTTGAAAAGGGCCCTGCAGAAAGCTTCCAACCCTTCGGCCTCTACAAGTTCAAGACTCAAGGCCATTTCCTCTGCATCCGGGGCTCTCCCCTGAGTCCATCGGAAACCCAGCTCGATCGCGTGTCGACTGTTGGGCTGTGATGCGTCTTTCAGGCGCTCGGCCAGAGCTCGAGCCTGCCCCATGATGAAAGGGCTGTTGAATAGATTCAGGGCCTGGATGGGAGTGGTCGATTCTGGCCGGTCGGGCATGACTTGATTGCCATCCGGGCAGTCAAAAGCCCCGAAGATGGCATCCTGCTCCTGGCGGATACGGTTCATGTAGACCATGCGCCTGAACGTATCCTTCCCGGGGTTGGCTTTCGGAAAGTAGTGCATGACATTCTCGGCCTGCACATCCAGAAGGTAGAAGCCTGGCCCGCCCATGGCATTCTTCAAATTGCCCGAGCAGTGAAGAATGCTGTCGCGGATGGCTTCGGCTGACAACCGTCTGGGACGGAAACGCCAAAGTAGCTCTCCGGTCGCGTCCATCCTCAAGCCTGATTCTCTCGGCTGACTCTGTTGTTTGAAGGTCTCTGAGGTCAGCAGGATTCTGAGAAGCGATTTGATGGAACCGTTGCTTTGAAGAAACTCATCGGCCAGCCAATCCAGGAGGTCCGGGTGACTGGGGCGAAGCCCGTTTTTACCAAAATCACTCGGCGTGCCAACCAGGCCGCGCCCGAACACATAGTGCCAAAGACGGTTGACCATGACGCGCGCGGTCAGAGGGTGTTTTGGATCCGTGATCCATCGGGCCAATTGAAGGCGTCGGTCCTTTTCAAGCGCATTTTCTTCCAAGGTGAATGGATTGAAAATTCGAGGGGAAGCTGGTCGAATGGCTTCCCTCTCTTCCAACGGGTCTCCCCGATACAAACGGTGAGTTGGTTTGGGCTGAGTGAAAGTGCCCAACCAGGCAGTGGGAAGGGCTGAGAGTTGTTCTTTGTCGGATGCAAGGGAATCTCTTTGGCGTATCAGGGAGGTCACCTTGGAGCGTTCCTCAGGATTCAAATGAGCCAGAAAGGCCTTTGTGTCCTCTTGAGTCGCAAAAGGTGCGCGGTCCGTCGAGTCTGCAACGGTCTTCCATGTTCCATCGGCTTGACGAATTTCAAACAGGTATTCGGTCACCACGCGATCGCGAAAGAGGTTTTCTCGATCACGACTCCAAGCAGTTTTCTCAAGGATGACCGGTTCTTGGAAGTGGTAGAGGATCCATCCGCTGCCAGCGGTGCTCGAAATCCAGCTCCGCTGGTTTCCATAGTGGCCATCATGGATATGATCGAGTTGATGAATCGCGTAACCTTTCAGAGTGCCGGAAGCTTCTACGGTCGTTCCATGCTCTTTGAGGGCCACATTGGTTCCCTCCACATTAAAGACCTCCCATTCATCGATGCACGGCTCTGCGGAACTGCTGGAGAGAATGGTGAACCTCAGGGCGGTTGCCTGAGTTGGAGGCCATTCTTCCTCATTGTAAGTTGAAGTGACGGGTTTCCTGAGTGGCTTTTGGGAGACCTGTTGCCTTTGTTCTGCAAGTTCCCTCCAATGCTCTATTTCAGCCTCGATGCGAGAGTAGCGGACTTCCAGGTTCTCGAGCGCTTTCTTTCGTTCCGGGGGGAGGGTGGTCCTCAAGGGGCGATCACCATGTTGAACCCCGGCAAAAATCGCCTGCATGGCATAGTATTCTCGCTGCTGAATCGGATCAAACTTGTGATTATGACAGCGCGCACAGCCCATGGTCAGGCCAAGGAATGCGCTGCTGGTGGTATGAATCATGTCGTCCAATTCGTTTTGTCTCTGAGTCAAGGTAAGCGTGATATCCGGGCTCTTGACGATGTCAAAGGGTCCTGCCACCAAGAAGCCGGTTGCGGGGTTGGCTCCCAGAACGTCTCCAGCTAGCTGCTCCGAGACAAATTGTGCATACGGTTTGTCCTGATTGAAGGCATCGATCACATAGTCCCGATAAGGCCAGGCATTTTTTCGCTCCCGATTGGTTTCAAACCCATTGGAGTCTGCGTATCGAGCGACATCCAGCCAGTGCCGAGCCCAGGTTTCACCAAACTGCGGGCTTGCCAGAAAACGGTCCACCAATCGTTCATAGGCATCGGCTCGGGGGTCGGCCAAAAAAAGGTCCAACCAATCCAGCGGAGCAGGGATCCCCAAAGTGATCAGGGAGAGGCGGCGGGCAAGGGTTTCCTTGTCAGCCCGAGGCGAGGCTTCAAGCCCCTCGCCACGGAGTCGCTCCAGGATGAAACGATCGACTGGATGGGCAGATTGCCCGTCTTGTAGGTCAGGAAGAGGTGGCCTTGATAGGGGTTGAAAGGACCAATGATCGAAGATGGGGATGGAAGTTTCCATCGCTTGCTGGATTTGCGATTGATGCTCATCGATCCAATCAAGGAGGAGGTTGAGCTCACCTTGGTCAGGTCCGGGCTGATCAGGAGGCATTCGGTCTTCCTCATGAAGTGTCGTTAGCCTTTGCATGAGGTAGGTCTGCGAGGCTTCCCCTGGCGAGATGAGAGGTTCTCCGCTGTTGCCTCCTTGAATCAATCCCTGTACGGAGTCCAATCGCAGATCACCTTTCTGTTGGTCGCTTCCATGACAACGCGTGCAATGTGTCTGGAATAACGAGGCGATTGGCTCGCTCCATTGCAGGGTCTGAGCCGTCGAGTCTTCACTCGTATTCAGGCATGCAAGAGCCAGTGCAAGGGTCCTTAAAATCCAGTCCATACGATAACAGGATCTTTTATGGAGAGCCGTGAGTTGCATGTTCCGCGGTGGTTCACATTGTGTTGGTGCCCACAGCTTCCTGCATTCATCAGGCCTTTTTGGCTGAGAACTCCTCCACATAAAGAGACTAGCCCCATAGCCAGGTTACCGCCAATGAAATTGTCTCAGCCACCCTTGCCTTGTTCGGAGGCTTCTTTGATGGCGAGAAGCTCTCCCCAGCGATGGTAAAGTGCGGTGACTTCCTGGCGGCGTGATTCCAATGCCTCGGTCATGGCCTGAGCTTCATGAGCTCGCTCGACATAAAACTGAGGGTCATTGAGTGTGTCCTCCAGAGATTGGATGCCCTCTTCAGCTTGCTGGATGTTGGCTTCCATGCCCTCCAATTCCCGCTCTTCCATGTAGCCCAATTTGCGCGGTCGGGATCTCTTGGGTTTTGTTTCAGGCATGCTGAGTTTCTCGGTTTTATCCGAGGTGCCTGCCACATTACGAGAAGCCTTTCGTTGCAATCGGTTCTCGAGGTAGTAGGAGTAATTCCCGGGCTGACAGCGAATGCCTTCAGGTTCAAAGGCCACAATCTCATCACAGATCCGATCTAGAAAAAAGCGGTCATGACTGACGACCAGTGCGCTACCATTATACCTCACAAGCGATTCCTCCAACATTCGCAGACTTGGGAGGTCGAGATCATTGGTCGGCTCATCGAGGATCAGAAAGTTTCCGCCCCTCTTGAGTACCTTTGCCAGGAGCAGGCGAGCCCTCTCACCACCGGAGAGCTGGTCGATGGGCTCATTGGCTCGATGTTCTGGAAATTGAAAGCGTTTGAGATAAGCGCGGGCATTGATGGTTCGGTCACCAAAGCGAACCGTTTCATCTCCGTCGGCGATGACCTCCAGAACCGTTCCAGTCCCTGAGAGTTGCAGGCGACTCTGGTCAATGTAGTTGAGAACGATTTTCTGTCCGATCCTTACCGAGCCTTCAGTAGGGGCGATTTCGCCCATACACAACTTGAGGAGGGAGGTCTTTCCGATTCCATTGGGTCCTACAATTCCGATACAGCGGCCGGGTGTGAGAGACAGGGTGAGCCCCCTGAATAACCACTTGGCATCGACTCCCTCTCCGACTTTCAAGCCGGCTCCCTTGAGCTCAACACCCAGATTGCCCATGGAGGGTGGGGGGGGAATCAGGATGTCCATTTCCTGTTCTTCCACGGGCGCCTCCAGATCCTTGGTCTCGTAAAAGGTTGCCAATCGGTGCCGCGACTTGGTGCGTCGTGCCCTGACTCCGGCTTTGACCCAGTCCAACTCGACTCGTAGAAACCGCTGACGCCTGCGCTCTCCCTGGTCGGCGATCGTCTGCCGGATCGCCTTGTTTTCGAGGTAAGAACTGTAGTTTCCCTCGTGCAAATACGCTTTGCCTTGATCCAGTTCCACAACTCGGGATGCCAGGTGATCCAGAAAATAACGGTCGTGCGTGGTGAACATGACCGCTCCCTTGAATTGTTTGAGCGTTTCCTCCAGCCAGCTGATGGCTTCGGTGTCGAGATGGTTGGTCGGTTCGTCCAGGAGCAGGAGGTCGGGTGCCGCGACCAGGGAGCGAGCCAGTGCGACTCGCCGTTTTTCCCCCCCGGACAGGGTGCTTACCGGACAATCCATGGGAGGAGCGGAGAGAAAGGAGGCGGCATTGGCGGCACTGGACTCAAGGTGCCAGCCATCTGCCAAATTGATTTTTTCCAATAGCGTTGCTTGATGCGCTTCGGTGCCTTGCCCGGATTCATATTCCCGGATCCAGGCAAGGACATCGCTCGCACCCTCGAGGATGTTATCTCTTACCGAAAGGGTTTCATTCAATTCAAACGCCTGGGGGAGATAGCCCACACGAAGTCCTTTCCGGCGAGAACAATCACCCGAATCGGCCGACGATTCCTGTGCCAGGATTTTGAGTAAACTCGACTTTCCACAACCATTGCGCCCTACCAGGCCTATTTTTTCCCCCAATCGAATGGCGATCGATACTTTGTCCAGGAGGCAGAGATAATCATAGGAAAGCGACAATTCCGTCGCTGAAAGAAGCATGGTGTGAGTCGGCAATGCAGCCATGAGGTCATCAAAGGATATCTCAAGCAGGGTTCACAAGCCTAATTCAAGGCGCGTGCGCATGCCTTTGCCTGTAAAGGAAGATGATTGTTTGTCACCCAATCCGTCTTCAGGCATGGATGAGGTCTTGATTCCATCGAACCGAAGTTGGCAAGCCCTCTCTCTATCAGGCCCCGCGCTCAGTGCCTCAAGTGGCTGGTTGATCTTCGCGAATGGCTCGACACGCGTTCCTGGCAGCCTCCAGGAGAAATAGGCTGTCGGCTCCGGTGACCAGAAGCTGGCAACCTTTCTTTCTGTAAGGTGCCACTGCTTTCGCATCGATGCCAAAATAGCCCACTGGCATCTTGTGGGCATGGCAAGTTTCAATGACGTGATCGATGGCCTGCGTGACCTCCGGGTGATCCACCTGTCCCATTCGATCCATGCTGGCCGCAAGATCGTAAGGCCCCAGGAGAATGGCGTCCATGCCCGGGCATTCCAGGGTGGTTTCAAGAGCTTGAACCGCATCGATGTGTTCGACCTGAAGGATCACCGAAATCCGTTCATTGGCATGTTGCAGGTAGTCTGTGAATTGAGCGCCATAGCCGTGAGCCCGTCCAATGCCAACGCCCCGCTGGCCCATGGGAGCGTAACGGGCCTGACGAATCACTCTTGCTGCATGGGAGCTTGAGTTTACCTGTGGAGCAATAATGCCGCTGGCTCCCAGATCCAGCACGCGCTTGATGGATGCTTCTTCGGCGACAGGTACTCGTACGATGCAGGGAATACGATGGCCAACAGCTTGCAAAATTTGAGTCAGATGCCCCAAGTCAAGAGCTCCATGTTCGGCGTCAATGAACAGCCAATCGTAGCCCGCCTCGGAGAGAATCTCCGCGACTGCCGGACAGGGTAAGGAGACAATGCTTCCATAAAGGGTTTCACCCTTTCGAAGCTGAGGGCGGATGGAGGGTATCATTCAAGAAACATAGACGGGGTTCCTATCTTGCCGCAAGCCATGCATTGCTGGTCAGGAGGCAGGAATCTGGTTGGAAGCAAGAGTCGGCTGTGGTTCAATGAATGCATGAAGCCCAGCCGCCTGTCTGCAGTATGGATATCTCTATGTGCTCTGTTGGTCATGCCCTTGGGGGCCTCCCAAGTGAGGGGAGCCTCCTCCCAACAGCCCAACATCGTGTTGATCATTTCGGACGATCAGGCGTGGACTGATTATGGATTCATGGGACATGAGTTGATCCGGACTCCCCATCTGGATCAGCTGGCTGCGACAAGCGTCCTCTTTGATCGAGGCTATGTACCTACGGCTCTTTGTCGGCCCTCCTTGATGACCCTGGCCACTGGACATTATGCCCATCGCCATGGAGTCACAGGGAACGATCCATCTCCCAAATACGCCAAGCAAGGATCGGCTCTCTATCAGGAAAGGCGGGCCCAATTGATTGGTTACCTTGATCGCTTTGAAAGCCTGCCTCAGCGTCTCCAGCAGCTGGGTTACCTGACCCATCAAAGCGGCAAGTGGTGGGAAGGCTCTTATGCGGATGGTGGATTCACCCATGGCATGACGCGAGGGTTTCCGCAACCGGGTGGCCGGCATGGGGACGATGGGCTGAAAATCGGTCGAGAAGGGCTCCAACCCATTGAGGCCTTCGTGGATCACGCAATGGAAGAGGAAAAGCCTTTCTTCCTTTGGTACGCTCCCTTTCTCCCTCACACGCCTCACCAACCTCCTGAAAGGCTTCTGGCTCATTATCGAGATCGAGTGGATTCCATTCATCTTGCTCGATATTACGCCATGTGCGAATGGTTTGACGAAACCTGCGGACAGATGATGCAGATGATCGGTGACAAGGGTTTGGAGAACAATACCCTGGTGGTTTACGTGACAGACAATGGCTGGACCCAGCACCCTGAGCGCAAAGGCTATGATCTGAAGTCCAAGCAGAGTCCCTACGAGGCAGGGGTGAGGACCCCGATCATGTTCCGATGGCCGGGTCATCTCAAGCCTTCTCACCGATCTGATTTGGTCAGTAGCATCGATATCTTCCCAACGTTGTTGGCTGCAGCCGGAGACGAGCTACCAGGGGATCTTCCCGGCTTGGATTTGATGCCTTCCTTGAAAAGTGGTCATCCTCTTGCCAGAAAACAAATCTTTGGAGAAGGGTTTGCTCATGACATTGCAGATATCGAAAACCCAGAAGCCTCCTTGCTTTATCGTTGGACCATTCGGGATGAATGGAAACTGCTGCTCACGTATGATGGGGAGGTCAATCGTTATCAAAGTACGCATCCGCGGGCCGAGAAAGGACCACAACTCTTTCATCTGCGTGTCGATCCTCATGAAAAGCGCAATGTCGCCGATCTGTATCCCGATCAGCTGCAGACAATGGTTGAGAGTCTGACCCAATGGTATCCTGTCATGGAAAGACAAACCCTGACACGCACTCGTTGAGATTGTTGAGGGCCACCACCGGAACCAGGCTTTTTGTCGTGGACGCTCTGAAGAGGTCGGGCCGATTTCGCGAGACAATCCAAGCATGCCTATGAACGCTTTCAACCATCTTCAAGCGGTGGATTCCGGAGTTCAGTCTCTTGTCGAAGGGGCTCTCCAGGAAACAGGAGGGTTGCTTCGGTTGGCTCCCTGCTGGGTGCCTCGGTTTCATCTGCAACCAGGGTTGCGCCTGAAGCTGCATCCAGATGATGTCTATGCCTTCGGGGCCCATCGCGGAGGGATTGACGAGCGCTGGTTTTCTTCGACAACCGAGGCAGCCAATGAGGGGCGAGTCCATGATGAGGGTTTGAGCTATGTGGTCTTTCACGGAAAGCGATTCACTCTGCGGCAGGCGGTTTCAGAGTGTGGGGCCGCGCTGGTGGGGGAGCGTCTATGGGAAACCTATGGGCGTTGGCCGGTCTACTCCAAATTGTTCGACAACATGGGGCCCATACCCCACCACATGCATCAGAATGAAGAGCAAGCTGCTTTGGTGGGGCAGGAGTGTAAGCCAGAAAGCTATTATTTCCCACCCCAACACAACCACGTAGGAAACCATTTTCCTTACACCTTTTTTGGGTTGGAGCCGGGGACCACCAAGGATCAGGTGCGGAAATGTCTGTCGGACTGGAACAAGGGAGACAACGGTATTCTGGATCTTTCCAAGGCCTACCGGCTCAAACCTGGCACCGGCTGGTTGGTCGGTCCCTGCATTCTTCATGCCCCTGGCTCGCTCTGCACTTATGAGCCCCAATGGGGAAGTGATGTCTATGGCATGTATCAGAATCTTGTGGAGGGCCGTTTCATACCCTGGAATCTGCTGGTCAAGGACATGCCTCAGGAGAAGCACCAGGATCTCGATTACATTGTCGAACAATTGGATTGGGATGCCAACCTCGACCCCTCATTCAAGGACAACCATTATCTGGAACCCATCCCGGTTGCTGATACCTCTTCGGAGGGTTATCTGGATCGATGGATCGTTTATGGCAAGATTCGTTCCAAACAATATTTCACTGCCAAGGAATTGACCGTGGATCCGGGCGTCCGATGCAGGATTACCGACCAAGGCGCTTACGGGTTGGTCTGCACCCAAGGGCAGGGGACCATCAATGGTCAGCCTCTGAACAGTCCCAAAATGATCCGTTTTCAGGAGCTTACCGAGGACGAGTATTTCTGCGCTGAGCAAGGGGCTAAGCAAGGGGTGGTATTCGTCAACACCAGTTCGACCGAACCCCTGGTATGTCTTCGCTATTTTGGCCCCGAAGTTCACCCTGAGGCTCCGCAAATAGGTGCCTATCAACAGCTCTAAGCGACAGCTTCCTCCGGAGTGGCCGGCCTAGGCGACGAGGTGATGCGCCGGGCAGATGAGGTCTCATTCAACTCTCGAACGGTTTGTGAAAACCGTAACCTTAGACCTCACTTCTTAGCTTGTCTTAACCGCTTGATGCGGAGATTTCGGTAGTGCACCTCATCCTGGTGATCCTGCAGTAGGACGTGCCCCATGTGGCGGTAACCAAAATCCTTCACATTCTTGAATTTACTTCCTGCAACCGCTTCCAGCACGCGCTCACTGCCCAAGGTGTAATCGAGAACCATGATCCCGTTGAGCCAGTGCTCAACCTTCTGTCCCTGGACCAGGATGCGACTTTGATTGAAGGAGCCGACGGGCTGGATTACCCGATTGCTTGCCGGAAAGACATCGTAGAAAGCCGCTGTCTGCCATTTGGGCCCCCTCAGTGCATCCGGATGCTTGGAATCATCGATGATCTGATACTCGTGCCCAATGGCCCCACCACGTTCTTCCATGATGAAATACTTGACCCCGCTGTTGGCGCCTGGGGCGACTTTCCACTCCCACTGAAAATCAAATTGGCCAAACTTGGTCTTGGTGATGATGTCTCCGCCACCTCCCTTGCTGATGTGTTTCAGGCAGTCGTTCTCAATGATCCAACCTTTGGAGGGGAAGGTATCTTTTTTGAAACCCCTCCACCTCATGGTGTTCTTACCATTGAACAAGTTGACCCATCCAGCTTCTCTCCAAGCCTTGTTCAGCGTGTTGACCTTGCGATTGGTTGGCAAGACCTCGGGTTCGGGGAGGGCGCGAATCTGGATCTTCTTGAACCATACTTCGTCCTGATGATGTTGAAAGACAATGTGGCCCTTCTTGTTTTTGGCAAACCGGTCATGGTCCGCAAATTTGCTCTTCGCAATCAATTGATCCACCCCGAAGCTATCCAGTGCGCAGGCAACGACTTTTTGCCCGTTGAGCCAGTGCTCGACATGGTTCCCTGATAGAACGATCCTGGACTGGTTGATCTTGCCGGCTGGATTCAGGGAAATACCTTTTGCATGAATCAGGTCATAGAGATCTGCGACGCTGTGAGGGGCACCCTCGTCCTGATTGCCGTCATGGGCACTGTCCAGAATCTGGTATTCAAGGCCGGTGTGCCAAGGCTGACTCCCATCTTCGCTCACTCGGTAAATCACGCCACTGTTGGCTCCTTGGGTGGCGATCCAATCGAAGACCAATTCGAAGCTTTGATATGTTTTTTTGGTGATGAGGTCTACCGGGGTTGCCTTTGGATTGGTGCGAAGGGTTCCATCGATCACGTTCCAAGCCTCCGATGGGAAAAGATCCTTTTGATAGGCTCGGAAAGCATCAGTGGAATGGCCATCGAAAAGAGTTTCCCACTCTCCAGCCTTGAGGGTCGATGAGAAAAGGGCCAGCAGGAGGGTCAGGAAAGGCATGAGGAGCGAAAGTCGGTTCGGTTTCATAAAGTTGTTCAATGGTTAAGTGGCGATGGGGGATACACTAAGAGTCGCGGTTTTGGGCTGCAACTCTTTAATGGCTTGCGAGTTGAGAGTTGAAAGGGTCGATTCGACCATCGCAAAACTAGCGGTTGCTGGATCCCTACCCCGAGCTTTCCCAAGGCAGGCGAGGACCTTTGGCGCGGAGCCTAAACCAATGAGATCACCTGGAAGTCAGTCTCACCGGGCCGATGGGTGGCTCGTGCCCAAAAGCTCAAGCCGGATCGTCCATCGGAGGATGCGGGGAGATTTGTCTTCTGAGTTTGGGGATTTCGCGTTCCAGGAGGGATTCCATACGACGAATGGATCGCCTCAGGGAAAATAAGTTGGGAATGCTCTGTGGAGGCAGGATCGTGAAGGTTTTCCGCGTGGTCGACCGCATGCCGGACCACATGGCTTGTAAATCGCCCCGATCTTGCAAGGCCAGTTCATGGCGAAAGGTGTCCGCATAGAGTGTGTCCAGAAATGCCCATTCCTCCAGTTTGGATGTGAATTGTTTTCGAAGCCATTTGCCGTAACCCCAGGCGGCGATGGTGGCAAGCAGGCCTGCAGTCCCTACGCCGGCACTGACCTCCCAGCCAGGCCATGTTTGTGTGGCTCCCCACGTGGCAAGCACTCCGGCCAGGAGAATGGACAGACTGATGACTCCCCATTTGAACTGAAGCTTGCGGTATTCCAGTTTCACCGTGCTGCAGAGCTTGGCATGCAGGATCAATTTCTTGGTGGCCTGAAGGAGATCACTGACCAGATTGTCTGCGCGGCGGGTGGGTGTGCGATGGATCTCCTGGATGACTTCCTCTCGAGACTGATCAAAATCATTGAGAGGAATGCCCAGACTTCCATGAAGGGTTTCTTGTGTGCGTTGTTCGGGAAGGTAGATGTTGTAAATGTGCGGGATATCCTTGGTTCGGATGGCCTTGGAAAGGTTCCAGCTCAGCGTGCCATAGGTTCGAGCGAAATCCCGAATGTTTTGAAAAAGATCCACCTTGTTCAGAATGATGAGTAACTTGTATTCCAAGCCTGCCAGCGTCTGAGTGAGAATGCCGATGGTTTCGGCGGTGGTGCCGGGTTTGTCGGGGTCGAAAAAAAACAGAATCAAGTCGGCTTTTTCTGCGAAGAATCTGACACCAGCAGCAAAGTCGTATTCTCTAGTGTTTGCCGCCCCAATCGCATCAATCATTCCTGGGCTGTCAATCAAGGCGAAGGATGTGAGCAGCTGATTGGGGATGGTTTTGAGTTTGAGTCGATTCAGAAAGGCGGGCCCCAAGCGTTCGAGGTTTTTCCAGGGGAGGGACGGATGACTGGTTACGGTATGGCCATCCAGGGATTCTCTCTGCGATCCATGAGTGATAATGGTGAAGCCATCATCGGTCGGCGCCAACCCTGTCTTCTGGATGTCTTCTCCCAGCAGATGGTTGATGAAGGACGACTTGCCCGATGAGTGGTTCCCCAGGCACAGAACACTTGGAAAACCGGCTGGTTCTCTTGCCTGGACAGGGAGCTCAAAGGAGAGTTTCTCGGCGATCGGGCGCAGGGCCTGATCATAGGTGTCGATGACTTTTTGGCTGATTTGGAGATCTTGACTCATGCTGAATACACCCTCGTTCGGGGTGTGGGGACCATCCCTTGTTGGTCATGCATTATTTGAGGCGCAACGTAGCCTCGACCGGATAATGGTCTGAAGGATAGCGCCCTCTCTCCTGGGTGTAGTTGATGTTTGCATGGAGGGTCACAAAATCGTTCGAGTGAAGGATCCAATCAATGCGCTTGCCTGCTCGGTGTCCCACCCAACGGGAAAAGGAAGCTTCGTCATCCATGGGTGCGGGATGAATCACTCGATAGGCATCGATTAGGGGAGTTCCTTGCGGTTGGGTTTTCTTGCAAAGTGCGGCATAGGGATCTCCTTCCTCGGTTGTGTTGAAGTCTCCTGTGAGAATGACAGGGTATTGGTCCATGATCGTGTTCGCCCTCTTCCGAATCAATTTGGCAGACTCGAGTCTGGCCTGAGTTCCTCGATGATCGAAGTGGGTGTTGGCAAAGATGAACTCCCTTCCGCTGGGTGATGTTTCTTTGAGCAGTACCCATGAGAGCATACGTGTAAGAGATGAATCCCAACTCACGCTTCCAGGTATCTCGGGTGTTTCGCTTAACCAGAAATGACCTGAATCCAGTAATTCAAAACGCTCTTGTCGCCACATAAGGGGAACGTATTCTCCTTTCTCCTGACCATCATCGCGCCCCACGCCGTGGAAACCGTAACCTTTTAGATTTTTCTGGAGAAACTCCGCCTGAAATTTCAGGACCTCCTGGTAGCCGATCAGGTCAGGACGGGCGTTCTGTACTGTTTCCAAGACCAAATAATCCCGGTGCTTCCAGCTATTTTCGCCGTCGTTGGCGGCGCCGTAGCGGATGTTGAAACTCATGACCTTGACAGGTGCTTGGCGGTCCGCCGCATGAAGCGCAAAAGTCGCAGTGAGCAGGAACCACGCCCAAAGAGCGGGCTCGGCCATCGAACGTTTTTTGAGAAGTGATGTCATCATCGTGAATGGTTGGGTCTTGAATCAGTTGTCATTTTTTGGCGGTCGGCCTTTTTCAAGCCTTGAGGTCTTTGCATGCTTCCAGGGCCAAGCGGTAACTGTGGGAACCAAACCCGGCGATTTGACCAGCGCATACGCTCGCGATCATGGAAGTGTGCCGAAAGGTTTCGCGAGCATGAATATTCGAAAGATGCACTTCAATCGTGGGCAGCTCAGCGGCTGAAATTGCATCACGCAAGGCGATACTTGTATGGGTGTAGGCCCCCGCATTGAGGATGATGGCATCGAAATTTCCTCTTGCCTGCTGGATCCAGGTGACCAATTCGCCTTCATGATTGGATTGCCGGCAATCGACGGACATGCCATCGGCTGCGGCTTGATCCTGAAGCGATTGATGGATGTCCTCAAGACTGCTGGCTCCATAAATGCCCGGCTCGCGGAGGCCTAGCATATTCAAGTTGGGGCCACTGAGACACAGAATCTTCATGAAAGTTTCATAACGACAACCCTGCAGCCTGTCGATGATGGATTTAATCTACTGGAGCCAGGGCCACGGGTTCGGGAACCAAAGGAAGTTCCCACCGTTTTTCTCCATCCAGAGTGAAGGCGTGAAGTGCTCCAGAGAAGGTTCCGATAATGGCGTATTGGGCTTCAGGCCAAATCATCAGGCTCGAAGCGGGTTGGCGCATGCGATGCAGCACTTTTTCTCTACCTGTGTTGGAAGACTGGGCCCCCGAATGCGCCTGCAGTTCGCTGTATCGATAAAAGTCGCCCCTCTGATTGATGGCATAAAGTCGGGAGGATGCCTTGTCCCAGGCAAGGTCCACCAAACTGTAGGCATGATTTCGACCCAGATCATAAAGGCGCTCTGCTGAAGAACGCTCCCATACTTTGATGGTTCGATCATTGCCAGCGCTGATCCATAGCCCCTCATCTCCATGGATGGCCAGGGCCATGACTGGGGCCGTATGACCTTCCAGCCAATCATGCTCGCGGTAGGTGTCCGATTCCCATAGCTTGATGGTATGATCGGCTGAGGCAGTGATCCAATAACTACCGTCCCCTGTCTCCACACAGTCGAATATCTCATCCTTGTGTGCCTGCCAGGTAAACAATGGAACCCGCCTCTCCAAATCAAAGAGATGCATGTTCCCGGACCATCCCGGCAAGCTTTCGCAGGCGATTAAACGTGTCTGATCATGACTGATCATCAGCTGGGTGATGCGCCCCAGCAGTCCATCGGTGATTTCGTCCAGTACTTCGCCCGTGTGAGCATCCCAGAAAAGCATGCGTCCAAAGCCGCCAGTGATCCACTGGTGGCGGTCGCTGTCCACTGCCAGAGAGCGTATGGCATCCTTGTGGGGGGTGATGAGGCGCTGCATGTTTGGACTTTCCTTGTCCAGTTCCACGATGGCCAAATCCGATCCCAGGGTGGTGATCATTGTGGAAAGCTCCGATGCCAGTGCCATGGAAAGAACCGGATGGTAATCTTTGGGTAATGGCTCCAGAAACCAGGATGCAGCCTGTTTTGACTCCGTGGCCCGCAGTCGTTGCTCATCCCATGGCATGCCTTCAGCAATCCACTGCGTGAGGGTTGTGATGGCTTCATTGCTCAACTGGCCTTCGGGAGGCATGTGGGATTCACTTTCCGCCGGAAGGGTTTCCAGTAGGAAGCTTTCGGAGGGGTTTCCCGGGATCGCCACGGGGCCAGAATCGCTTCCTTCGAGGAGGTATTCCCTGCTTTCCATGATCAGCCCTCCTTTGGCCTTGTCGGCCCGATGACAAGGAAGACAGTGCTCACGGATGAGATCCATGGCGTTGGAGTGGTTTGAAACGGTGGCCCCTTTGAGGTGGAAGGATGAAACCAGTGCGACGCAGGCCGCCACCAAGGTGAAGAGGTAGCGCCATGGGGATTCTCGCCACCCTGTGCCGTAGGCTGAATGTTTGAGGTCAGAGAGCATGCCGTCCGGTTTTTTTGGGGGGGATTTCGCTATCCGCCCTAAACGAAATCTTATCCTTCTTTTCACTGGGGGGCCAGCTTGGTCATCAAAAAGTCCGGCCAGGTTCAGGAAAGCCAATTTTCAAACGGCAAGAGAAGAACATTGAGCTGTTCCTTCCATTGATCCTTGAAGGGTTCGGGTAGGAACATCCATAGAACGGCTGCAAGGGCAATATAGGGCCCAAAGGGCAGCCTGCTGGACCATTCTCTCTTTCCAATGCAAATCAGGAGGATCCCAACGACCGCCCCAATCATCGAGCTCACCATCAGGGAAAAAAAAGTCGATTGCCAACCCAGAAAGGCCCCAATGGCGGACATGAATTTGACATCACCAAAACCCATGGCTTCCCGAGGAAGCGTGATGGAGGAACACCAGGCCTCCATGTGATCTATTTCCTCGGGGTTGAAGCGCTCACCATCGATCTCGAGCCGAGTGGGGGATAACTTGAAATGTACTCCGGCGTAACACCGGTCGACCAATTCCAAGCGACTGGCTTCTAAATCAATATGATCCGACTTCCGATAAAAAATCTCTTCATAGGGAATGGTTTCCTGGGGTAGCACCAGGGAGGTTTCAGTGAAGATCAGCCTTGATTCTTCCGTCAGATGGACTTCCATTTTTCCAAACATGACTTTTCCCAAGCGTACGATTGCATACACCAGAAGCCAGCCGACGGTGGCTCCCATGAAGCTCCATTTGAGGGCCTCCAGACGTCCTTGCGAGCCGTGAATTTCCGGGAAGATGACCGCATAGGTCAGCCCCGCCACAATCCCCCCCAAAGTGACCTCATCGGGGATGATGAAATGCTCAAAATCAATCAGCGTGGCCACCAGCAGGGCTGAAAGGATGGTGGCATAGGCAATCGCAAGAGGCGTGGATTGGGCCCCGACGATCCACCAGCAGGCAACAAACATGCTGCCTGTCAGCGCCTCCAATGCGACATATCGAAATGCAATGGGCTCTTGGCATTGGCGGCATCGACCTCTCAGCCATATCCAGGAGAGGATGGGCAGGTTGAGATACCATGGAATACGATATTGGCAGCGGGGGCAGTGTGAAGGGGGGGTGACGACGCTGACTCCCAGAGGCATGCGGTGCACGCAAACGTTCAAAAAGCTTCCGACCATGCTTCCAAGGATGAACCAGCAGACGGACCAAAAGTGAACCGGCAATTCTCGCCATTCGTCTAGTGACATGAGTTGGGTCATGCGAGCAGCAGAGGTTGTCTTTGCGTGGCTCAGGACCGTGTGTCCAGGTGGCGGCAAAGGGCCTTTCTCATGGTCTCTATGGGAGGGGCCTGGCCCGTCCAGATTTCCAGGGCGGCTGCCCCCTGATAGAGCAACATGCCAAGGCCATTGGATGTGCGGCATCCGGCCTCATGGGCCTTTTTGAGAAACGGCGTTTGAGTGGGTTGGTAAATCATGTCGTAAGCATGAGAGGCCTGTTCCAGATTCAAGGCTTCCGGATCGAAGGGTAGCGCATCGCTTGCCTTGAGGCCCAGTGAGGTTGCGTTCAGGACCAAGTCGATCTTTTCACCCGCGTTCGGATAATCCGTGGCAACCCTAAGCTCGGGAAAAGCGCCTCGCAGCTCCTCTGCAATCGCCATGGCCTTACTGGCTGTTCGATTGATGAGGTAAAGGGACTCTACCCTACTTTCCGCCAGTTTGAGAGCCGCAACCCGTCCAGCGCCACCTGCGCCCAGCAAAACACAGTGCGACCCGTTCAAGGAAAGCCCCAGATCCTGGTTGATGGAAGTCGCAATGGCATCTGCATCGGTATTGAAACCCACACTTCGGATGGTATGGAAGGCATTGGGGTCTTCAGCCTGACCCAAGGGAACCCATTTCTCATCCGGATCCTTCCCTTCAAAGCGGACGGTGTTGACGGCCCCCCATTTTCTGGCGCTTTGGTCGAGCAGGTCCACCCATTCCAAGGCTAGTAGCTTATGTGGTACGGTAAGATTCAATCCGACATACCTCATGCTTCGCGTGCCTTCCAAGGCTGGGACAAGGTGTTCGGGAAGCACGTCAAAGGCCAGGTAGCGCCAATTGAGCCCAAGTTCATCCAGGCCCGCATTTTGCATGGCGGGCGAAGCGGAATGCCCCACAGGATGGCCAAATACGGCGCAATATTGAGTCGAAGCGTTCAGAGTATGTGTCGTGTGGGATGCCACTGTCGGTCTTTATAAGGGGCAAGGCATCAAAAACAACGACTTATTTTGCGTTGATCGCTCGGAGCATTGTTTCTATGGTGGCGTTCCCTACCAACGATGGCCTGATTGCGAGTGTGAATGGTTGCCGAATCAACCTTAGACACAACGATCATGCCTCTCGCAACCTGTTATTCCGCCTCCATCCATGGCATCCATGCCCGAAAAGTGGACGTTGAGGTGCACATCGGAACCGGAACGCCTTCCATGGTGATTGTCGGCTTACCGGATGTGGCCATTCGCGAATCCCGCGATCGAGTCAGTACGGCTCTCCTGACGTGCGGCTTTGCCATGCCCAAAGGACACATGACCATCAATCTGGCACCCGCCGATATCCGAAAGGAGGGACCCAGCTTCGACCTTCCCATGGCGTTGGGGGTGCTTGCGGCAAGCGGACAACTGGATACAAAATGCCATGTGAAAATCATGTCTCTGGGTGAATTGGCACTCGATGGCCGGATTCGGCCGGTCAAAGGGGTGTTGTCCATGGCCTTGTTGGCCCGCGGGATCGGATGTGAAACCATGCTCATTCCATCGAAGAATGCGCTGGAGGCTTCCCAGGTAGAGGGCTTGGAAATCCTCCCAGTGAATCATCTTCGTGAAGCGACCGAAATGCTTTCCGGCCAAAGGAAACCCACTACGATCGAACCTTTGAATGAGGGGCAGTCACTATCTTCCCAAGATGCGTTGGCAGGAGATCTGGCTGAAGTCAAAGGGCAGCCTGCAGCTCGGCGCTCCCTTGAAATTGCCGCTGCCGGTGGTCACCATCTATTATTAATGGGGCCTCCCGGAACAGGGAAATCCATGCTAGCCCGATGCTTGCCGGGGCTTTTGCCACCGATGACTCGCCAGGAAGCCATTGAGGCAACTCAAATTCATAGCGTTGCTGAGCACTTGAAGCCTGGTCAAGGGCTCCTCAAGTATCGCCCATTTCGGCACCCACATCATTCCTTGAGTGACGCAGGTCTTTTAGGAGGGGGTGTTTACCCAAGACCCGGAGAGATTTCCTTGGCTCATCATGGAGTGCTTTTTCTCGATGAGCTGCCGGAATTCAGGCGATCGGCCTTGGAAGCCCTGAGGCAACCCATCGAAGAGGGAGAGATTCTTATTTCCCGAGTCAACGGTGCCGTGTCCTACCCCTGTCGCTTCATGCTGGTGGCTGCCATGAATCCCACCCCAGATGGCGCCATGCCGGATCAGAGCCAATCCACGCCGCAAGAAATTCGGCGTTACCTGGGGAAAATATCCGGGCCTCTTCTGGATCGGGTGGACATGCAGGTGGAAGTTCCAGAAATCCCCTTTGATCGGCTGCTGGACGAGAGCAGAGCAGAGCCCTCGTCGGTCGTGCGGCAGCGAGTGATGACGGTGAGGAAATTTCAAGAGGAGCGGTTTCAACCCGAGGCAGGCTTTATAACCTGTAACGCCATGATGAGTCGCAGTGCCTTGAAGACTTTCTGTCCTTTAGATGCCGAGGGGCAGGCCTTGATGCGTAAAGCCTATGACCATTGGGGGGTCAGTGGTCGGGTGTATGACCGACTCCTCAGGCTGGCTCGCACGATTGCCGACCTGGAAGCTTCCAGCGACATTCGAGCGCCCCATCTGATGGAGGCCCTTCAGTATCGCGGTGTGATCGATCGATATCTTGGTGGATAGGACGAGTAGGTGAATTTGTCTTGCCTTTTGCCGTGTTTCTACCATTGGTGGTGCGCTTGATGGGTCTGATTCATTCCATGCTTACTCGCTTTCATGATCGTTGCTGGCATCCAGCGACTCCCTGGCGCCCGGAAAAGTTTCCTTTCTTTTATGGATGGGTGATTGTCTTTGCCGCCACTCTAGGAACCGTTTTCAGTATTCCTGGTCAAACCATGGGTTTCAGCGTGTTTACTGAAATACTCATGAAAGAGCTTCAACTTTCTCGGGTCCAATTGAGTGTGGCCTATTGTCTGGGGACTGTGCTCAGTGGTGTGATGCTGCCCATGGTCGGGCGATGGATGGATCGTTGGGGAGAGCGCAAAATGAGTGTTGTGGCTACTGTGTTGTCTTTTCTCATCCTTTTGTTTTTGAGTGAGGTGGTCCACGTGACCCAAAAGGTGATGCTTTGGATTCCCGGGCTAGGACACACCTGGGTTGCCTTCCTGACCATGACCGTTGGCTTTTTTTTGATCCGACTTTCTGCTCAGGGTGTCCTGTCCATGGCATGTCGCAATGCGATTGGACGATGGTTTGATCGAAACAGAGGCTGGGCCTTCTCATTGAGCAGCCTGGTCGTTTCCTTTTCCTTTGCGGTGGCCCCGAGATGGATGAACTTGTTGGTCGAATCGTATGGATACCAAGTGGCCTGGCAATCCATTGCCCTGGCAACGCTGGTGATCATGGCGCCCATTGCCTGGGCGTGTTTCAGGGATGCCCCTGAGCAAAGTGGATTGTGCATGGATGGAAGGCTTTTTTCCAAAACAAAAGCAGTGCCGATGGACATGTGGATCCATCAAGAGATGAATCTTGCCCAAACGCTCCGGTCTTTCTCCTTTTGGGTCTTCAATCTTTCTTTTGCTTTCTATGCCATGTTTGCGACCGCGTTTACCTTTCACATTGTCTCCATGGGGGATGAGTTCGGCTTTCAACCGGAGGCCATGATTCGTCTGTTTCTTCCCATGGCCACCGTGAGTGTTCTGACCAACCTTTGTTTTGGTTGGATCAACCCGAAAGTCAGATTGAAAGGTCTCCTTTTTGTGATGAATCTCGGCGCCCTGGCAGGAGTTTTCGGTCTTTACGCCTTGAACTCCGAGTCTGGGGTGCTGGCCTATGTGGTGGGCAATGGGGTCGCTGGAGGTGGTTTTGTGTGTCTCTCGGGCATTGTCTGGCCTCGCTTTTTTGGGAGAGCTCATCTGGGGGCGATCAGCGGGGTGAACATGTCGACCATGGTGATCGCCAGTGGGCTAGGCCCACTGATATTTGGTTTTTCGGGACAGGTCCTGGCTTCCTATCGCCCAGCGCTGCTCTTCAGTGCGCTCCTCCCCTTGTTTTTGACCGTTGGAAGTCTTTGGGCTGACAATCCTCAGCGTCGATGGGCTCGTGCCCAGGCAACCCCAACCCTTGATTAGGGAAGACGCTGCTCAAGGTGTCTTGCATTGACAGCAGGTGACTTGAATAATCCACTTAGATATGGTCCTCAAGCCCTCCACCTCCCGACTTCTGATTGCTTACCGCTGGCCGATGACATTGCTTTTGCTGGCCGGGCTGATCTGTGCGTCGGTCATGGTTGGGTTATGGTGGTTGGCGCGTGGAGTACAGCGAGGGGTTGAGCAATCTGCGGGCGTTCCCGCTGTAGTGCTGAATGAACTGGGGGAACTTGTGGATCAAGCGACCCA
>Ga0208624_1000258_pt1 | contig 27534 bp, 23 predicted proteins | sample Knorr_S23_td_DCM_FD_185607 | JGI IMG/M metagenome (GOLD analysis project Ga0208624, IMG submission 185607) | Marine microbial communities from Southern Atlantic Ocean transect - Knorr_S23_td_DCM_ad_71m_LV_A (SPAdes) (version 2) | ecosystem: Environmental > Aquatic > Marine > Oceanic | place... | reverse complement strand
TTCGAGGTAAAAGTTTTTAATTAAAAATACAATGAATTTATTACAAAATAATTTTCAACCAAATAATTGGGTTTCAGGTGAAATGGCTATGGATTTGGGAACAGCTAATACATTGATTTGGGTTAAATCAAAAGGTGTAATAATTAACGAACCATCAATCATTGCCAGAAACATTAATAATGGTAAGGTTATAGCTGTTGGTGAAGAAGCTAGTGCAATGGTTGGTAAAACGCACAGAGATATTGAAACAATTTTTCCATTACGTGATGGTGTGATAGCTGATTTTGAAGCAACGGATGGAATGATTCAGGGTTTCGTAAAAAAAATTAATTTTAGTCCAATAGCAAGATTTAAAATGGTAATTTGTGTTCCAAGCGGTGTGACTGAAGTTGAGAGAAAGGCTGTAAGAGATTCAGCAGAAAGAGCTAATGCAAAAGAAATTTATTTAATTGATGAGCCTGTTGCTGCTGCTATTGGAATTGGAATTGATATATCAAAACCAGTTGGTAACATGATAGTAGATATTGGTGGAGGAACATCTGAAATAGCAGTCATCGCTTTAAATGGTGTTGTTACAAAAGAGGCAATAAAAGTTGCTGGGAGAGAAATGGACTCAGACATTGTTAAATGGTTTAGAAATGAACATAAATTAGAAATAGGTCTTCCTACTTCAGAAAAAATTAAAATGGAAGTTGGAACTGCTATGAGAATGGAACAATCCCCAATTCAAGTTAAAGGGAGGGATATGGTTTCTGGAATCCCAAAAACAGTTGAGGTGTCAGCTGATGAGATAAGACAAGCTTTAAAAGAATCTGTAACCCAAATTGTTGATGCAATTAAACGTGCACTAGAAAATACTCCTCCAGAGCTTGCGGTTGATATTTTAAATAGAGGAATTATTTTAACTGGTGGTGGTTCAATGTTAAAAGGTTTAGATCAAAACATTAGAGAAAGAACTAATTTACCTGCTAACATGTCAGAAAGACCTCTAACTGATGTTGTTAAAGGAACAGGAACTGTTCTAATGAATATAAAAAAGTACACCGATGTGCTTATGTAAAATTTAATGCGAAAGATTGTCAGTTATATTATTGATAATCGTGATTATGTCACATTTTTTATTACTATAATTTTATCTCTTTTAATTCTTACAAACAATCAATCTGAGAACATTCAAAATATTAAATCCAAATTTGGATTTATTAATTATTATTTAAATTTACCAAATATGATTTTTAGCGATTTGTTTTATCTCAAGGAAAAAAATAAACTGCTAAATGAGCAAATTATTAACATCAATTTAGAAAATTCAAAATTAGAGCATTTGATTGTTGAAAATAATAGATTAAAGTCATTGTTAGAATATAAAGAAAATTCAAATTTTTCTCTTTTAACTTCAAAAGTTATAAATTTTGGAATTTCACCTTTTTCAAATTCTGTAAACATTGATTTAGGATCTGATGATAATATTGTTCCTAATTTACCTGTTATTAATGTAAATGGTGTTGTTGGCAAAACAATAAATTCATTTTCAAAAACTTCAACTGTTCAATTAATGACAGATTATAATTTTAGATTGAGTGTAAGGTTGGAAAATTCTGGTACTGTTGGAATTCTTAGATATAAAAAAGATAATATTTTTGAAATATGGGAAATTCCAAAAACAACAGATGTTAGTATTAATGAAAGAATTATTACATCAGGATTTAGTGATATTTTCCCTTCAGGTATTTTTGTAGGCAAAGTAGTTAAAATATTAGAGGAAACTAATTTTATTCATAAAATTATTTTAGTTAAAAGTTTGACAGATTTTTCTAACCTTGAATATGTTTTTGTAATAGAAAACAATAAATAAATGTATAGTTTATTCAAAATAGTATTCTTTGGTTCAGTTATTATATTATTTGAATTAATCATTCTTGATTTTATAACTATAAACAACATTAGACCTGATTTCCTTCTAATTTACCTTTTATATATATCTTTAACTTATGGTAGACTAAAAGGTCTCTTGTCAGGGTTTTTACTTGGAATTTTAGAAGATTTCATTAGTGGTACATTATTTTTTGGTTTAAGTGCACTTACTAAGACTATTTCAGGATTTTTTTTTGGAAATTTGAGTGGAAAGTTTAGAAAAATTAATCCAATTTTCTATTTTGGGTATGTTTTTTGTGTAATTGGATTCAATTTTTTTATTTACTTTTATGTTTCCAATCAAAATGTTTTTACAAATCAGAAAGGTTTATTTTTTAATATTTATTTTTATGCATTTTTTTACACACTGATATTTTTCTTTATTATAAATTATATAAAACCCATTAACTCTATTAATTATTTGAAAGATCGATAATTTGCTTAAAACTAAAATATATCAAAATAGTTTTAAAAGAGATGTTTCATTTTTAATCGTAATTATTTTATTTTTCATTTTATTTTTAAAATTTTTCCAACTTCAAATTCTTAAATATGAAAAATATCAAATTTTGGCTGATGCAAATAGAATAAGAGCGGTTGCTAGTCCCGCTCCTAGAGGAAATATTTTTACAAGAGATGGTAGAATAATTGCTGCAAACAAATCTATATATACAGTTTCATTGATTAAAGACGAACTTATTGATGAGGATTTGGAGATTCAGAAACTAGCAGAATATTTAAATAAAGATAAAAAAATTATTATCAATAATTTAAATAAATATTATCAAGGAAGATATTTACCTACTTTAGTCGCAAAAAATATATCTATTGAGGGATTAAGCTTGATAGAAGAACATAGATATGAACTTCCTGGTGTTTTTTATTCAAATTTTCCAATTAGATATTATCCTAACAAAGAAACAATAAATTTATCTCACACCTTGGGTTACCTAAGAGAAATAAATCCTTCTGAATTAAAAGAACTTGGAGAAGACATTTATTCAAAAGGAGATTATATTGGTTTTCAGGGAATTGAAAAATATTATGAGAAAATATTAAATGGTAAAAAAGGAATTAATTATCATCAAGTTGATGCGCTTGGAAGAGAAGTTGGTTTGATGATTGATAAAAATCCAGTTCCATCAATTCCAGGAAAGGATATTTATTTAAATATTGATTATGATTTACAATCTAAAGGTGAGAATTTATTAGATGGACAGAAAGGAGCAATTGTTGTTGTTGACTCTAAAAATGGCGAAATACTTTCTCTGGTAAGTAAGCCTGACTTTTTGCTAGAGGATTTTTCAGCAGGAATGGATTTTGAAATTTGGGACAGTTATTCGAAAGATTCTTCAAGACCTTTATTTAATAGAGCACTTCAGGGTATATATCCACCAGGTTCATCATTTAAATTATTAACAGTGATTATTGCACTTGAAAATAATTTAATAAATCCTAAAAAAAACTTTTTTTGTTCAGGTAAATATGAATTTGGAGATAGAGAGTTTGGGTGTTGGATGGAAACTGGACACGGAAAATTAAATTTATCATCTGCAATTATTCAATCATGCAATGTATATTTTTATGAGATAGCTCAAATGATAAGTATAGATTTATGGTCAAATTATGCTAATAAGTTTAATTTTGGGAAGTTTACAAATATTGATTTCCCATCAGAAAGTAAAGGTTTGATCGCTAATAGAAATTACATGAATAAAAAATATGGAAGGTGGGGATGGGCTGGTGGTTCATTATTACATTTGTCTATTGGACAAGGTGATTTATTGGTAACTCCTTTACAAATGGCAGTTTTTGCATCAGTCTTAGCATCAAAAGGAAATTATATTCAGCCAAGAATAGCAAATATTGAAAATAAAGAAGATATTTTAAATAAAATTAAACTTAAAGAATCGACTTGGGATTTTTTACATAAAACAATGTTTGATGTAGTAAATGATAATCAGGGCACAGCTTACGATCCAAGTTTAATAAAATTAAATATTGAATCATATGGTAAAACTGGCACTGCTGAAAATGCTCATGGAGAACCTCATGCATGGTTTGTTGGTTTTGCAAAAAAAAATGATAAAAACATATCTCTATCAATCATTGTTGAAAATAGTGGGACTGGAGGTTCAATAGCTGCTCCTATATCATCTAAATTAATTAAAGAATATTTTAAAAAATTTTAATTTTATATAATTTTGCACTTTCAAGAAAAAATAAATAGAGCCCCTAAATATTGGTTAATTATATCATTTATTTTAAATATTGTTGGATTAATCGCACTTTATAGTATATCTCAAGATCAGGTTGTTCTTAGTTTTTCATCAAGATTTACAAAATTTATATTTTGGTTTATACCAGCAATAGGTGTTTTTGTTTTATTTTTCTATCTTCCAATAAAAATTATTCATGATTATTCTTATATTGCATTATTTATTACTTTCATTTTTTTGTTTATTCCCTATTTTTTCGACCCAATTGCTGGAACTCATAGATGGATATCTTTTGGTTATTTAAGATTTCAACCTGCAGAAATCATGAAGTGGATTACTGTATTAGGATTGTCAAGATATTTATCTGACCAAAAATTAAAATTAAAAAATTTTTCAACAATAATTCCTCCTGTTTTATTTACACTAATACCTTTTTTTATCATTGCAAAACAACCAGATCTTGGTTCGGCAATTATAGTTTTTGCTCCATTAATACCTTTATTATTTTGGGTTGGAGTTGATACTTTTTATATTTTGTGTTTTTTGGCGCCGATTTTTAGTATTCTTATGGCTTTTCATATTTTTAGTTTTACAATTTGGGTGGGAATATTTGCAATTATATTATACCTGTATAAAAAAAATATTTTAATTAGTTTAACACTATTTTTTGGTAATATTTTTTTGGGACTTTTAAGCCCAGTAATTTGGAATAGTTTAAATTCTTATCAACAAGGAAGAATATTAGTTTTTTTAGATGTAACAAAAGATCCATTAGGTGCTGCTTATCAAGTTATTCAATCACAAACTGCAATCGGATCTGGTGGTTTTTGGGGTAAAGGTTTTGGAAACGGTAGTCAAACTCATCTAAAATTTTTACCTGAACAAGAGACAGATTTTATTTTTTCTGTGGTTGGAGAAGAATTTGGATTTTTGGTTGTTTCAATAATACTAATTTTATTTGCAATTTTAATTTTAGATATGATTCAGAAAGCTTTTAAACTTTCTGAAAGATTTTCAAGTTTAGTTTTATTTGGAATAGCAGTAATTTTTATGTGTCATGTTTTTGTTAATATTGGAATGACAGTTAATTTATTACCTGTAAAGGGTTTGCCTTTACCTTTTTTAAGTTATGGTGGTACTTTCTTAGTTTCTTGTTATGCAATGTTGGGATTAGCAATGAATATGGCAGTTGAAGAAAAATAAATTTAAAGGAATTGGGATTATAACCAAATAGAATTAAATTTACTTGTTAAATAAACAAATTTTTCAATGAAAAACCTCAAAGTATTTACAGCAATTATTATTCTATTAAATGTTACTAATTTTTCTTTCTGCCAAGATAATTCAGAATCAGAAAAAAATAGAATAACTATTTTAGAGAATCAAATTAATCAATTAATGGGAATAGTAATTCCTGATATGCAAAATGCTATGAAAAGCATGTTAAAATCTAAAGCTCAGTCTGATAGCACTAGTCTTTTACTTATAAACAGAATAAATACTTTGCAAAATACAATTAGAATGTTAGAAGGTAAAGCTACATATACCGACAGTATAAATTTCCAACTTTTACAACAGTTAATGATGATTGAAAATAAGATAATTACACTTACTAGAAGTTTTAATGAGCTGTATGATCTAAAAGTTGAACCAGATAAAATTTCTTTAAATAATTATAATGATAATTATAAAAGAAATTATATAGATGCATTAAGTTTTTATAATGATGGAAAGTATAATGAGGCTATTCAAAGTTTTTCTTCTTTAGTCTTAAATAATCCTAATCATAAGTTATCTGATAATAGTCAATTTTGGCTAGGTGAATCATATTATGCTTTAAAAAATTATAAAAGAGCAATTGTTGAATTTGAAAAGGTTTTTCAATTTAAAGAAGAAGATAAATGGGATGATGCTCAGCTAAAACTTGGAATATGTTTTCAGAAAATCGGCAATTATTCTAGAGCAAGAATAGAATTTGAAAAACTTATAAACAATTATCCTGGAAGCGAATATTATAAAAGAGCTCAACAATATCTTCGACAATTATAATTTTTGGAGATACAAAAAATGAAGATTTATTTTCTAACACCTGAAATTTCCCCTTTTTCAAGTACTTCTTTTTTATCAATGTTTTCTAAGCTGATTCCTATCAATTTGCAAAAACAAAATCATGACATTAGACTAACTTCACCTAAATATGGTTTTATTAGTGAAAGAAAGTATACTCTTAGAGAAGTAATTAGATTAAGAGAGATTAATACAAAAATTGGTGAGGGTTTTGAAGTAGCATCAGCAAAGTCAGCCTTCATACCAAAAACAAGAGTTCAAGTTTATTTTATGGAACATAAAAATTTTTTTCAACCACTTAGCCCTCTTTTGTATAAAGCTAAAAATGGAAGACCATTACCAGATAACGGCGAAAGATTTGGATTTTTCTCAAAAATGTCACTCGAGATGTTAGTAAATCTTTTTTGGTCTCCTAATCTAATTGTTTGTAATGATTGGCATTCTTCTTTTGTTCCAATAGTTTATGAACAACTTTTTTCAAATCAAGATTTTTATAAAAATATTAAAACTATTCAAATTATTCATAATATTGATGATTATAATAACGTACCATCAACTTTATATTCTGAATTAGGAGTTTCTCTACCAAAAGACCTGGAAAATGATCAAGTTAATTCTGTTATGGTTGGATCTCACTTTGCTGATTTAGTAATTGCTATTGATAAAAAGAATAATAATCTTTCTAAGAAAATAATGAAGGATAAAAAATTCTATAATTTAATAAAAGACAAGTTTCATATTCTAAATCTCAAAAATGAAGATGAGGAATCATGTGAAATGATATCTGACCAAATTAATGGTCTCATTGAATAAACATTTGAATAATTTTTATTTAAATAGATTTTGCATTATATTTTCTTTACTAATCATTTCTTGTGATAATAAATCATTTGTTTCAGATGAAATACTTAATTCTTATGAATATTCAATTGTTTCTTCAACAGATTTTAATTTTTCAACATATCAAATATCTCCTTCAATTGGCGATGATGAAAAAATTTCTGTAGGAAATAATAGTTATTTCAAAAATTTAACTACATTTATTGAATTTAATGATTATAATGAATATATAAATTTTAATATGAAAATAGATAGTGCAGTCATAAAAATTAAATTTTTAGATAATCAAAATATAGATTTTTTAAAATCTCACGAATTATCTCTTGGATTTATTGAAAAACCTAATGAATACAATGAGCTTACAACAAATTATGATAATATTTCCTGGTTAAATGATGAATATTTAACTATTAGTTCACAAGTTGAATCTGATTCAAACGGTTTATATAATTTAGTTTTTAATTTAGACTCTAATTTTATTGAAATGTTATCTGATTCAACATTTAACCCTTTGTTTATTTTAGAGGAATTATATGATGAAAATGAAATTTTAAATTTACATTCTTCAAATAGTATCACAAACAAACCTTTTTTAAGTCTTTTTACTTCCTCCGAAAATGATACATTGTTTGATTCAATTTTTGTTATAAATGCATCTTCAGATGTAACGATTTTTGAATATCCTAAGCTGAATGAACAATTTTTAGATTCTAACTTAAACTATCTTAGTTTAGGAGCAGGCTTAAACACAATAATCAAGCCATTATTAAAAAATGTAGAATTGCCTAATACAGCCAATATTATCAAAGCAAATCTTAACATTAAGATCGATACCTTAATTACTTCAGATAGTTTAAATTTGAATTTCCAAGCTGTTACTTTTGAAGATTCAGCAATTAATTGGAATTGGGGTGAAGTTTTGATAAAGGATCCATATCCCCCTATTTCAAATATTTTTGGTCAATCATTATTATCTAATATTGAAAATTCTACATTGAGTTTGGATATAACAAATTATATTCAATTTATACTTAGTCAAAGATTTTTAAATGAAAATGAATTAGCAAATATTGGTTTAAAAATAGATCTTATTAATACTAACTCTATATTTGATATTATCGTTTTTAAAAATAATTTAAGTTCAACAAATAATGTTTATGTTGATATATTTTATGAAAACAATTAAGATTTTTTATATATTATTTTTGAATATTGCTATTTTAATTCCACAATCTCCAATTAATAGTCTTGGTCATGGTACAATAATTGATAGTCCTGATGCATCTAGTTTAGGATTATCATCTACAGGGTTAATTCCTTCTGGAAACAATTTTTTTTCTCTACATAATCCTACAACCTGGACTCAATTAGATTTTACTTATTTATCTGTTAACTATAATTCAAATTTTATTAATTCTGAAAATTATAAATTGTTTAATAGTTTTCTTTCTGGTTTAACATTTATAGTTCCAGTAAAAAATAAATTTGGTTTTGGTTTAGGTATGAGACCATATTCGAGAAAAGACTTTGAAATTTTTTCAAAAACAGAAAGTATAAATTTTAATAATGAGCTATTTTCTTTAAACAGAACTTATTCAGGTAGTGGTGGAATAAGTTCTTTCTTTAATTCTTTGAGTTATAAAATTTCTAAAAAAAATACCCTCGCAACACAAATTGATTTTTTGTTTGGTAGTTATAATGAGGAAAGAGTCTCTTATGTTTCAACAAAAGAATATAATTTTAATCAGACAATTAGATATAAATCAACAATGCTTTCATTTTTTTATGAATTAAAAGATTCTTTTAAAAATCGTGATTTTTCTATTTTTTCATCCTATAATTTTCCAATCGGTAAAAAGTATATTACTCATAAAAATGATTATGAATTTATTGGTGAAATTAATCCTTTAAATATTGATTTTATTTTACCATCGAACTTAAGAATTGGTTTGTTATATAATTTGGTATCTTCAATTTTTATTTCATCAGAATTTTCAAATATTAAATTTTCATCAAAAAATTCAACTTATTCTAATTTGTTTGATCATGAAATTAAATCTAGTAACAGACTAAATTTAGGTATTCAAAAAATGAAAAAAACTAATTCACGAGATTTTCTTGAAAAAATACAGTATCGTGTTGGATTTTTTACTATGGGTCATTACATTCGCCTTCCAGAATATAATGTAAATGAAACTGGTTTATCATTTGGTTTCGGTTTTCCATTTGGAATAAGTGAAAATCAAATTGACTTAGGTTTTTGTATTTCAAAAAGAAATGGAATAAATGAAAATAATGAAATATTAACTAAATTTTCAATTAATATGTTAATTGGTGATCTTTGGTTAATTAAGGGCAAAAGGAGATAATTTCATGCGCGAAAGTTTTTTAAATATAAAATTTTATAATCAAATATTCTTGTTTGTATGCTATACAGTTTTTTCTTGTGCTCCTCCAGCTACAACTATTGAAGAAACTAATCAGTCTGTAGAGCCAGTAAGTGAAATGCAATGTTTAAGGTTGTTGAGCAGTGCAGCTGAATATTATAAAAATAAAGATTGGGAGTCTACATCTAGAGTATATAGTGACTTAGTTAAATTGAATTGCGATAAGGGAAATGAAGAAGAGGTGTTTCAATATTGGGCAATTGCCTTTGAAAACATGGCAAAATTTGATAGTTCGGAGTACGTTTTATTACAAGGCTTAAAAAGATTACCTGATAATATAAACCTTAGAAAAAGATTAGCATTCGCTTATAAAAAGTTGGGTAACAAAAATAAAGAAATTTTTGAGTATGAAAAATTAATTGATCTTCAACCTAATGATATAGAATCATTAAATTCTTTAAATGAGCTTTATATGGAATCTGAAAGATATGAAGATCAGATTTTTACCTTAAATAGAATTCTTGATATTGATGAAAATAATAAAAATGCCCAGGGTGATCTTGCAATTGCGTATGAGAAAACTGGTCGAGATCCAATTGACGTTTATAGAAAGAGGTTTGAAGATAATCCAGAAAATATTTCTTTTGGAATCGATTTATCAGACCAATTGATTAATGATAATAGGACTGAAGAAGCAATTGAAGTTCTTGAAGAAATATATGAATCAGGTAAAAATATCAGTTCAGTTTCAATTAAATTAGTTCTGCAAAAACTTGCAAATGCTCATTTTTCTATTGACGATTTAAATTCAGCATCAAATGCTTATGAAAATTTATTTGAAATAAACACTAGAGACTTTAAAACTGCAATTGAAATAGCAAAAATAAATACCTCTTTACTTAATTTTAAAAAAGCACTATACTGGTCTGAATCAGCAATAAAAATTGCTCCAGATAATGGTCAAACTTATGCAAGTAAAGGAAATGTATATTATGCTGCTTTTAACGAATGTAGATCTAATTTGCCTAATGTAGACGATAAAATAGTAAGTACTTTAGCTTTGAAATATTTTAAAATAGCAGAGGATAATGGTTTTAGAAGAAATATTCGTGATAGAAAATATTTAGAAGATAATGCTGATGATTTAACTTTTGGAAAATCTGATTGGTTTATGTTAGATGATAACATTAAAAGAAAAGGTTCTATTTCCGTGAAAGGTGATTGTTACTCTTGGGTTTCTGAACTAGTAAAAAAAGAGTTAGATTGGTAAATAATATTAATCTTTATATTAATGAAAATACCTAAACTAAATTCACTTAAACAAAATGACCCGGAAATTTTTTCATTTATTGATAATGAATCAATTAGACAAAATGAAAAATTAGAATTGATTGCATCAGAAAATTTTGTTAGCAGAGATATTTTAGAGGCAGTAGGAAGTATTTTAACTAATAAATATGCAGAGGGTTATCCTGGTAAAAGATATTATGGTGGTTGTGAATGGGTTGATAAAGCTGAAAACTTAGCTATTGAAAGAGGAAAAAAATTATTTGAATGTGATCATATAAATGTTCAACCTCATTCAGGATCACAAGCCAATAGTGCTGTTTTTCAATCTTTTTTAAAACCAGGCGATACGATTTTGGGATTAGATTTAGCTCATGGAGGACATCTTACTCATGGAAGTCAAGTAAACTTTTCTGGTAAAATTTATAATTCAATTTTTTATCAAGTTGAAAAAGACACTGGTAGAGTAGATTTTAATAAACTTTTTGATTTAGCAAAAAAAATAAAACCAAAAATAATAATATGTGGTGGAAGTGCATATCCAAGATTTGTTGAGTTTGAAAAATTCAGAGAAATTGCTGATAAGGTAGGTTCATATTTAATGGCCGATATTGCACATCCCTCTGGATTAGTTGCAGCAAAATTACACCCAAGTCCTTGGCCTCATTGTCATATTGCAACATCAACTACTCATAAAACTTTGAGAGGGCCTAGAGGCGGTATAATTTTAGTTGGAAAAGATTGGGAAAATAAATGGAATATTGTTGCACCAAAATCTGGAAGAGTAAAAAAAATATCTGAAATTCTTGATGCTAACGTAATGCCAGGAATACAGGGTGGGCCATTAATGCATGTAGTTGCTGCAAAGGCAATTGCTTTTAAAGAAGCATTAAATTCAAATTTTAAAGTTTACGCAGAAAACATAGTCAAAAATGCAAAACACATGGCTATAAAACTGATAGATAAAGATTATAAGTTGATAACGGGTGGAACAGACACTCACGTTATTTTAATAGATTTGACTAATAAAAATATATCTGGTAAAAAAGCTGAAATTTGTTTGGAAAAAGCAGGAATTACAGTAAACAAAAATATGGTCCCATATGATACAAAAAGTCCATTTATAACTAGTGGAATAAGAATAGGAACAGCTGCAATGACTACTAGAGGTATGGGCATTAATGAAATGGACAAAATTGTAGATTTAATTGATTGTATTTTATCTGATCCAGACAATGAAGATAAAACTGTTGAAGTTTTAAAACAGGTAAAGAGTATTTGTTTAGATTTTCCTTTATATGAATAAAAGCAGTTTTTTAAAATTCTTTTTCTTATTCTTTATTTCTTTTTATTTAGTAGGATGTTCTATTAAGCAAGTTGCAATTAATAGTTTACTTAATTCTTCAGGTGATAGTATATCTGCCATATATTTATCAGAAAATGATCCAGAGCTTGTTAGAGAATCTTTACCTACAAATATTAAATTAATTGAATTGTTGATTCAACAATCACCTAAAAATTCGGGGTTATTAATTTCAGCTTGTCAGGTTTTAACCGTTTACTCATATGCATTCATTCTTAAAGATGCAGAATTTATTCTCGATGAGGATTTTACAAAATCAAGAATTTTGACACAAAGGGGTAAAAAATTATTATTAAGAGCTAGAAAGTATGCAATTGACGCGATTGAAACAAAACATGAAGATTTTTTCTCTAATTTCTCGAATAATCATCAAAAATATTTGCTTGATCTTGATAAAGATGATTTAGATAAAATTTATTGGCTTGTTGCTTCATGGGCTTTGCTAATTTCAATTTCTCAAGATGATCCAAAAATGCTTGCAGAACTACCAAAAATTGGATTTTTAATTGATAGAGGTATAAAAATTGATGAAAATTATGAAAGTGGTTCATTTTATGATGCAAAATTTATCTATGAGGTTGCAAGACCTGATATTTCTGATGAAATTGCTATCCAATCTTATGATAAAGCTATCGAATTAGCTAATGGTTCTAGAGCTTCATTATATTTGTCCTATGCTGAATCAATTTCAATAAAAAATCAAAATAAAACGGAGTTTTTAAAATTAATCAATCAAGTTTTAACCTATGATATTGAAAAATATCCAAATCAAAGATTGTCTAATATTCTTGCTCAAGAAAGAGCTCAATGGTTAAAAAGTAGAATGGATTTATTGTTTTTTTAAAAACTTAAATAATTATTTAAAGAAAATTGGAATACATTAAAAATTTTATCAAAAATTTAGAAGATTCTCTAGCTATTATAATATTATTATTGATGGCTTTTTTACCTACTCTTATGGTTTTTTCTAGATTGATTGGTGTTAATGGTATTTCTGCCACAACATTAATTGTTCAAAACTTAACACTTTGGATAGCGTTTATCGGTGCAATTATTGCTACTCGGGAAAATAAATTATTGTCATTGCTTAATCCAATTGAAATTGAGTCAAAAATAAATTTTAATTTTAAATTTTTATTTTCAAGAATTGTTACCCTATTTGTTACTCTTTTTTTAGCTTTATCAAGTTTTTTATTAGTTAATAATGAATTTCAATATGGAACTGATAATTTAATTGGATTTCCAATTTGGTTTATACAATCAATAATGCCAATTGGTTTTTTATTCATATTTTTTGAATTATTGAAACCATTTAATATTAAACAAAATTTTATAATTTTATTTTTAATTGGAATTTTTTTGATTCTTTTATTTATAACGGTCAATTATTTTAATTTTGATTATCGTAATAATATTATTTTATGGTTGAATTTAATTTTATTAATGAGTTCTATCATTTTAGGAGCACCAATTTTTATAGGGCTTGGGGGTTTAGCATTACTCTTTTTTTGGTTTGATAGTGTTCCGATTGCTGCAATACCAATTGAAATGTACCGAATTGTTGTGTCACCAACTTTACCAACCATTCCATTATTTACTTTATCTGGATATTTATTGGCAAATGGTGGAGCTTCAAAAAGATTAATTGAAGTTTTTAAATCTTGGTTTAGTTGGATTCCTGGTGGTACTCCAGTTGTAGTAACTTTAGTATGTGGTTTTTTTACTGCATTAACTGGGGGTTCAGGCGTGACAATATTAGCACTAGGTGGTTTATTATTACCAATGTTGATTGCCGAAAACTATCCCAAGAATTTTTCCTCTGGGCTCATTACTGTGTCAGGATCATTAGGATTACTTTTTCCTCCAAGTTTAGCAGTTATTATTTACGGAGTAACTGCAGGTGTTCCAATCAATAAAATTTTTATTGGAGGTATAATTCCAGGTTTGCTATTGATAATAATGGTATCGATTTGGGGTGTTAGACAGGGTTTCATTGCAAAAGTAAGTAGACAAAAGTTCAATTACAAAGATGCCTTCAAAGCTTTATGGGAAGCTAAATGGGAGGTATTTATCCCAATATTCATTTTAATTGGAATTTTTGGAGGTTTCACTACACTCGTTGAAGTTTCTGCATTTACAGTTGTTTATGTTTTGATAATAGAAATGTTTGTTTATAAAGATCTTAATTTAAAGGAAATTCCCAGAGTTATAATTGATTGTGCTACTCTTGTAGGCGGTGTATTAATTATACTAGGTGTTGCAATGGGATTTACAAGTTATTTAGTTGATGCTCAAATACCTATTCTTGCTCTAGATTGGGTTAGAGAAAATATTCAAAGCAAATATGTATTTCTATTTGCATTAAATATTTTATTGTTGCTAGCAGGATGTTTAATGGATATCTTTTCAGCGATTATTGTTTTGGTTCCTTTAATTAAACCAATGGCAAATTATTTTGAAGTTGATCCTGTTCATTTAGCTGTAATATTCATCGCAAATCTTGAATTAGGTTATTTAACTCCACCTGTTGGAATGAATTTGTTTTTATCTGCATATCGATTTGAAAAAGATATGACTTATATATATAAATCGGTATTACCATTTTTTATAATTCTTCTTTTTACAGTACTTGCAATTACCTATATTCCACTATTATCTTTGATATTTTTATAATATTTCAAAATTTTGGCTGTAAGTTTTAACGGTTATATTAGGAGTTAAATTAATTAACAAATTTAGAGAAGCAATAGCATGATAAATAAAATTCAAAATAAACTAAAAGTATTCCTAATAAGTTTTTTTATAATTAGTTCACCTGGTTTTGTTTCTGCTGGAAGTGAAGCAGGTGCGTTGTTTTTACTAATTTCTCCAGGGGCAAGAGCTGGTGGTATGGGAGAAGCTCAAGTTGGGGTTGCTAATGATGCTTATGCAAGTTATTGGAACCCTGCTGGTTTAGCTTTTTTGAATGGATCTGAGGCTGCTTTAATGCATGTTAATTGGTTGCCAGGCTTAGTATCTGATATGTACTATGAATTTCTTGCTTTTAGGCATAACATACCATCCTTAGGAACAGTGGGTGGTCATATGATTTTTTTAAATCTCGGTGAACAACAACGAACTGATGAACAGGGAGAAAATTTAGGGACTTTTAATAGTTTTATGTTTGCCTTAGCTGGTTCATATGGAACTTTTATTTCGAAAGATGCTGCAATTGGATTAAATATAAAAATAATACATCAAAAACTTGCTGAAATTGGAGCTGGAGCTGAAGAGGGAAAAGGAGTTACTACTGATTTTGCATTTGATTTAGCATTCTTACAAAAGAATTTTATTTCTAATAAACTTGATATTGGTGCTACTATTACAAATATTGGACCGAAAGTTGCGTTTATTGATGAAGCACAAGCAGATCCTATGCCAACAAATTTTTCTTTTGGTTTAAAATATGATTTAATTAATGCAGAATACAATAAATTAAGTTTTGTGATGGATTTTGATAAATTGCTTGTTTCGTCATATCCTGATATGGATTGGGATAATGATGGTATAGTTGGAAATTATGATAAAAGTGGTAATTTAATCGGCCCAAGTGGTGACTATAATAAAAATGGAAGAATAGAAAAAGCTCACTCAGATCCGATATATTTAGGTATTTTCACTTCATGGTTTGATGATTGGCTATTAGGTGGAGATTTAGATCGGCCAGGAAGAAGCGGGGTTCCTGATGGTAAAATTGGTGGTTATACCCTTGATGAAGAAAGTGGAAATTTTATTCCTACTGATGTTGAATGGGGTAATCCTGGTTATGGTAAATATAATGATGCTGGAGATTTAGAGATAGGAACTGGAAATCAAAGAACAATTTCAAATGAATTTGATGAATTGGTTTTTAATTTTGGAGCAGAATATTGGTATTCTAGTTATTTTGCATTGAGAGCTGGATATTATTATGATAAAGTAGGTAAAATTCATAACCCAACTTTTGGTGTTGGTTTACGATTTTCCGGATATGGTTTTGACGCTGGTTTTACTTTAGGAGAACCTGGTCATCCTTTAACAAATACCATGAGATTTTCGCTTAATATTGAATTTTAACCTTTTAATAAAATACCTTTCTAAAATAGAGTTATAATGAATTGGTTTTTTATTTTTTTTTTCATTTTCTTAAATATAATAAATGCTCAATTAGTAAAAGAAAAATCATCAATATCTATTTTAGGTATAAGAGTTAGTTTTTTAGAGGATGATGATGTTTTTTCTACTGGAAATGGTAATTTTTTATATGATTTTGAAAATAATAAATGTGGTAATTATACCATAGATCCTCCACCACATGATCGAAACTATTTTAAATCACAGTTAAATGCATTAAATAATTATTTTGATTCAGTTTCAAAAAATCAATTTAAAATTGATTTATTAAACTCTGAAATATATCCCTTAGAAAATGATAAAAGCTATCATCTTGATTCTACACTTGCTACTTATTATCCATATGATGACATAATCAAGCAGGATTTAGGTATTGCTAAAATTTTTCAACAAAGTATAATTAAAGCTTTTGAAAAAGACAGCATAAAATTTGATAAATATGATCTTATAGTAATTTTCCATGCTGGAATTGGACAAGATTTTTCGTTACCTTTTATTGATCCTACACCCTCTGATATTCCATCTTCTTATATTGACTCTAATTTCTTGTATGAACAGTTAGGTATCTATCAAATTAATCTAAATGAAGATTTATCTGTCTCTTCAGGAATTATTTTGCCTGAATCCCAAAATCATTTATTATATGATATTTCTGATGAAATTTTTATTGGTTCAGATAAACCTTGTGATTATCAATTTGGTCTGACTGGAACATTTGCATTTATGGTAGGTCTAGCAATTGGATTACCACCTTTATATGATTTTGAAAATGAACAATCTGCTATAGGTTCGTTTGGACTTATGGATCAGGGGTCAAATAATGGAAGAGGCTTAATTCCAGCCCCTCCTAATCCATATTCAAGAATATGGGCGGGTTGGGAAAACCCCAAAGTAATAAACCCTTCAAATATTCATGAAATTATTTCAAGAGACTCAGAATTAGGAGAAATTTTAAAAATTAATATTTCCAAAAATGAATATTTTTTAATTGAAAATAGAAATAATTGGATCAAAGATTTTGTTGATATTGATTCTTTGTTAATAAAAGGGTTTTCTCAACAAAAAATAAATAATTATTTTGAAATAATTATTGATTCAACTGAAGTTTCTAGAGATAATCTAACGAAAGTAGTAACTCACGTTCCTAATTATGATTATGGATTACCTGGTTCAGGAATTTTGATTTGGCATATTGATGAAAATGCAATTAAAGAAAATAAATTAAATTTAAGATCAATAAATAATAATATTGCTAAAAATGGAATTGATTTAGAAGAAGCAGATGGAGCTCAAGATATTGGGTTTGATTCTCAATTTCTTTTTGTTGATCCTTCATTAGGGCTTTGGTCAGATTTTTGGTTTGAAAATAATAGTCAATTTTTTATTGCAAATGAAGTTTTGCAAATTGATTCTGTTGAATTTACTAATCAAAGTTTCCCTAATTCTAATGCAAATACAGGGGCAAATTCTCATATATCATTAACACATTTTTCAAAACCAAGTAAAATTATGACATTTAAATACGAAAATCCGTATTTAATTGATGAATTTCAGAATTTTGATCGTAAGATGATTTTTTCATATGATTTTAATGATGATAAAATTGAAGAAATAATCGGAATTAATGATTCAATATGGTGGACATCAGCAGAACAATTCTTACCAGTAAGTTTTTTTGAATTTAATGATGATTTCAAATATTTAATTACACTAACAAATGTTAATAACTTACCTGAATTTGTAATTGCCATATTAAATGATGATAAAGTAAATATTATTTCAATGACATATAATGGAGTTTTTTCCCCTTTATGGTCTCAAACAATTGATATCTCTTACTTACCTGTTCGAATTTCAGGAAATAAAAACTTATCATTAATTCAATTACATTATGAAGATAAGATTATTGAAGTTTCAAATGATTTATTAAATGAAATTATTTTGGATAAAAATATAAATGATGGATTTCAAACAATTAATTGGCTTGATCCAAAAAATAATATTATTGGAGTTGTAAATTTATTAAAAGATGGTGGAATTATTAGTGAGTACGATGGAAAAATTTATATCAATTTTGAAAACATAAAATTTAATACATTATCAGCAATTGATTTAAACTTAGATGGAAATATAAAATTTTTGTCTTTATCAGAAAAAGGGGATTTATATGTTTTTAACAAAAACTTAATACTTCAAAATGGATTCCCGATAAAAGGGAATTTTATAGATAATATTTTTTCAATGAATATTATCAATGATAAATTTCCTGAAATAATAGTAAAAGATATATTTGGTAGGATTAATATTTTAGATATGGATGGTCGATTGAAATTAACTTTTCCAAGTGATAGTTTGACTTCAATTATTATGATTGGAGAATTTATGGGAAAAAATTCTATTTTTACTGATTTTGAAATTTTCAGTTTTAATAAATCAAATAATGATCAAAATAAATGGAATATGAAACATGGTAATTATATTAATAATCGAACTTTTGAAATTATTAATGAAAATTTAATATCTGATAATTTTGAAAATTTTAAAAAGAACGAATCATTTGTTTACCCAAACCCAGTATTAAATGGTACAACAAAATTTCGACTATCAATACATAAAGCTGATAAAATTATAGTTAATATTTTTGACATATCAGGATTTCTTATTGAAAAAATAGAAATTAATCAAATTTTTGAAAATCAAATAAATGAATTTAATTGGAATGTATCTGAAATAGAAAGTGGAGTTTATTTTGCTAATATTGAAGTTACATTAGATGGTCAAACAGACAATAAAATAGTACCTATTTCTATCATAAATTAATTAATAATATTGATATACATGAAAAATTTTTTTTTGATAAATCTTTTAATTCCCATTCTATTGTATTCCCAAGCAAAATATAACCATAATGAATTAAAATGGAATACTTTTGAAACTTTAAATTTTAGAATACATTACCATGATGGATTAGAAAGAACTGCTCTTGAGGGTTCAAAAGTAGCAGAAAGTGTTTATAAAACTATAACATCTTTATATAAATATGTACCTGATGAAAAAACAGAAATTATTTTTATTGATACTGATGATTACTCTAATGGGATTGCTTATTTTTATGAGAATAAAATTGAAATTTGGGCATCTCCTTTAGATTTCAACTTAAGGGGTAGTCATAACTGGTTAAATAATGTGATAACACACGAGTTTACCCATATTATTTCAATGGGTGCTTCAATGAAATATAAATCAAGATTTCCTACTTCATATTTTCAAGTAATTTCATATGAGAATGAAAAAAGAGATGACGTGCTATATGGATTTCCAAATGTAATAATGTCATATCCAATACCTGGAATAGCAGTCCCCCCATGGTATGCTGAAGGAATAGCTCAATTTATGTTTAAAAATTCAACATATGACACCTGGGATTCTCATAGAGACATGGTATTACGAGATCTTGTAAAGAATGATAAGTTGTTATCAATCGATGAAATGAATACTTTTGGAAAAACTGGAATTGGTAATGAATTAATTTATAATACAGGATATGCTTTTACACATTATTTAGTTTATAAATTTGGTGAAGATATTTTATATCTAATTTCAAAAAATCTTTCCCAAAAAAATAGTTATTCAATTAAAAAGGCTATTGAAAATTCAACTAACATGAAATTGGATACAATATTTTCAGAATATAAAAATAATTTAATTAGTAGATATTCAATAATTAATAAAGATTTAAATGGTAAAATTTTACAAAAAAATAGTAATGGAAATTTTTATCCTAAATGGCATCCTCACGATAGAAAATTTGCTTATTTATCTAACGATGGAAATGATTTTTTAAATCAAACAAATTTAATGGTTTATTCATTTGAGGACAGTTCTAAAAAAATAATTTCCAAAAATGTTTATTCAGGACCCTCATGGAGTACTCAAGGTGATAAGATTTATTTTTCCAAGAAATCTAAACCAGATAAATATGGTTCAAGGTGGTTTGATATCTACTTTTATGACTTTAGGACAAAAGAGGAAAATCAACTTACAAAATCATCAAGAGGATTTTCTCCCTTGGTCTTGGATGGAGATTCCTTATTAGCATACATATCTACAAATGACGGAACTCAAAATATTTATTTAATCAATCTTGAAAATAAACAAACAAAAAAAATAACAAATTTTAATGATGGTAAACAAATCACAAATTTATCTTATAATTCAAAAAATCGTTTAATTATGTTTGATTATACAAATAATCATTTTAGAAATATTGGTGGAATCAGTTTAACGGATACTACTTTTGGAGATATTTTTTCATTTGATTTATGGGATGACAGAGATATTTCTTCAAATGAAATGGGCGATCTAATTTATTCAACCGACCGATCAGGTATTTTTAATCTTTATTATTCTAACAATGATGGATCTAAACAAGGTTATATAAGTAATGTTAATGGTGGGGCATTTATGCCAGATATTAATTCAAATGGAGAAATACTTTATTCCTTATATGAAAACGAAGGATACAGAATAGCTTATCTAGATTCAATAAAGTTAATAAATGAAATTGATGTAGGATACAATCCAAATGAATTTTTAAAAAATGAAAATTTATTTACTAGTTCATTATTAGAGGAAGAAAACTTTATTGACCCTATTAAAAAAAAGTATCAAGATTCATTTACTAAAATTTTCATTTCTCCAAAATTATTGATTGATTATGGAATGTTTATGCCAGGTTTTTATTTTCAATCAAGTGAAATTTTAAATAGATTAAATATTTCAGGAAGTTTTTCAATAAACAGAGTTTCAGATTTAGATCTATCGCTTTTTTTTGAATTAAATACATTATTTCCTACTTTATATTCAGAAGTTTTTTTTATGACACGTCATTTAAATAATAAATCAAAATTATGGGATATAATTGATATTGATCAAAATATTAAATATAGATTGTTTAGAATTGATAATGGAATAAAAATCCCAATTGGTTCTTTAATTAATTGGAATCTATATACTTCATATCAAAATTACAGAACGAATCAATTATGGTGGATACCAGGAGAAAAATTATTTGGTAAACAAGGAATTGATTATTTTTCTGGCTTTCATGTAGGAACAAATTTTAAAATCAAAAGTTTTACCCCATCTTTTTATTATAATATTAATCCGAATAATGGTTTTAATATTAATTTTGATATGAAATATGAAAGAAACAATTTTTTTAGTCCGGAGGAATCTTTGATAAGTAATGTCTTTAAAAAATATAATTTCTTTAGGACGGAATTATCTTCATCATTTTTTATAAAAATACCTTATATGAAAAATTGGACACTTTCGAATGAATTTCAATTAGGATATATTTCAAGTAACAATATTGATTCTTTTTTTAATTTTTTTGCTGGTGGAAAACCTGGTATTAAAGGTTATCCATATTATTCAATTGAAGGAAATAAAATGGCAATATTATCATCATCTATAAGATTTCCCTTAGCAAGTAATATTAATTTCAAAATTGCTTCTTTAACAGTACAAAATATATTTTTAGGTTTCATTTATCAAGCAGGAGATGCTTGGACAATTAATAAGAATTTTAATACAAAGAAATCTTATGGATTAGATTTGAGACTAGGTGGTTTTTCTTTTTATAATTTTCCTACATCATTAAGTGTAGAAGTTCATAAAGGCTTAAATTCATTTGAAAACAATCAATATGTTTATGGAAAAGATTTAAGAACATATTTATCTCTTTTATTTGGATTTTGATTATGAAAATTTCTTATATTTTTTTAGTAATATTTATATTATTTAATTTTTTAATGTCTGAATCTAATTTAATTAAATATAATTCATTGACTCACAATAATTTAATTTCTTATGTGAATGCAAATAATTTTAATTTTGAAAATAAAAGTTTTAAAAATAAAAAAAATGATAACCAAATTTTACAATTAATTTTTCCTGGGTATGGATATTGGAAATTAAATAAAAAGAAAAAAGCAATTTTTTTTTCTTCAATGGAATTTTTATTTATAGGATCTTGGTTACATTATGAAAATAAAGCTAAAACATTAGAAAATGATTTTAAAAAGTTTGCTGATGATAATTGGAGTCTTGATAGATGGTGGATAAATACTCCAAAACTTAGTTCGCGATATGGCGATGTGATTTGTGAGGGAACTCATCATTTAAATATTTTTATTTCCGGTGAACAATCAACTATTAGCTCAGATGATTTATGTTCAAATGGTTGGATTGATGGATTGGAAATCGTTAAAGATCATGATTTTTATGAAAATATTGGGAAATATGACCAGTTTGTAGCTGGTTGGTCTGATTTATTAAATGTTGATGGTTCTCAAAATTGGTGGGAAAAAAATAAAGATGTGGGAGATTCTACTGAAATCATTGTTATGACTGCTAATAAAAGAAATTATATTGATCAAAGAAAAAAATCAAATTTTGCCTATAGCATTGCTTCATATATGATAACAGGAATAATGTTTAATCATTTCATTAGTTATATAGATATTTTTTTAATTAAAAAAAATAATGAGAAAAATATAAGTTCTAATATTAAAATTAATTCATTCATTCATAATGATTATAAAGGTTTGGTTATAAATTTTAGGTGGTAGATTGAAGTACATTTTTTTAGTTTTTATTTTTTTATTGGGGTGCGGAGGTAATCAGATTGATTTATCAATTGATGATATTCAAGAAAGATTTAACAAAGGCATGAATCTTATTAACAAAAAAAAATATTACAGAGCACAACAACATTTTGAATATGTTCTTTTAAGAGGTAAGCATACAGAAATAGGTGATGATGCTCAATTTTATCTGGCTGAAGCTTATTTTCTTAATAAAGAATATGAGACCGCAATTGTTGAATATGATAAACTTATTAGACAAATGTCTTTTAGTCCAAATGTTAATACAGCAAGATATAGAATTTGTGAGTCTTATGAAAAAACATCACCAAAATTCTATTTTCAACAAGATGCAACAAATAGAGCAATACAGAAATATCAAGAATTTATTGAAGATTATCCAAATTCAAAGCATAGTTCTGAGGCATCAAGCAAAATTAAAAATCTTAGAAACAAATTGTCTTTAAAAATGTATGAAACTGCAGTTCTTTATGTCAAACTTGAAGAATTTGAGGCAACTTTAAATTATTTAAATGATTTATTAGATACTTACTTTGATACTTCATCAGCAGATAATGCTAGATTATTGATGATAGAAACAATGATAACCATTGGAAGGAATGAAGAAGCAAGTATCTTTTTTCAAAACAATAAAGAAAAATTTTTGAATCCCTCCATTCTTGATAAGGCTGAACTCATCATATCTAGGATTGATTCAAATAAAAATACTTAGTTTTGAAAACATGTTTTTTTGGAGGAGCTTTTGACCCCCCACATATTGGCCACTTATCTATAGCTCAATCTATTATGAAATGGGGTAATTTTGATAAAATAATATTTATTCCATCATATAAATCTACACATAAATCAGATAATTTTTCCTCAACATACCATAGAATTAATATGTTAAAATTAATTGTAAAGAATAAAAGCTTCTTAGAATTTTCTATGATAGATATTGAAAGAAAATGTATAACTTATACAATTGATACGATTAGAGAACTGAAGCAAATTTATCCGCTTGAAAAACAAATATTCTTTCTTGTGGGAAGTGATTCAATTTTAAATTTTCATAAATGGAAGAATTACAAATCAATTTTAAATAGTTGTCAAATTATTGTTGCTCCACGACCAAAATTTGAAATTGATAAAATTTCAAAAGAAATAAAATCTAAAATTATTGTTGCTAAGGTTCCATTATCTAATATTTCGTCTACAGAGATAAATGATAGAATAAAAAAAAACTTACCCATAACAAATTATGTTACTAAGGAAATTGAAAATTATATTATTTCAAATTTGATATAATGGAACTATTTATCACATTTATAAATTTATTTTTTGGAATGCTTCTTCTTTATTTTGGTGGAGATTTCATTGTCTCTGGTTCTACAAGATTAGCTAAAAAATTTAGGGTATCTAAGCTTGTTATTGGACTTACAATTGTTGCATTTGGCACATCTCTTCCTGAGCTAGTTGTAACTTTAGCAGCTACTTTTTCTGGAAGCGATGAGATTGCTATTGGTAATATTATTGGATCTAATATAGCTAATATTGGATTAATAATAGGATTGACTTGTACAATATTTAATATTTCAATTTCAAGTAAAAATTTTAAAAATGATTTAAATATTATGATTTTTGTATCATTTGTTTTTCTATTTTTTTTGTATGATTCATACCTTTCAAGATTTGAAGGAATGATACTTTTTTTTGGAATTATATTTTATCTAGTTTACAAATTTTTAATTTCAGCTAAAGAAAAAAGTCTGAATGATAAATCATTTTCATTTTCAAAAAACTTAATTTTAATTTCAATTGGAATTCTTGCTTTGTATTTTGGTTCAAATCTTTTTGTCGATGGTTCAATTAGTTTAGCAAGAAATTTTGGAATTTCAGAATCAATTATTGGAGTAACAATTGTTTCTTATGGTACCTCATTACCAGAATTAGCAACTTCGTTAATTGCAGGTTTTAAAAAAGAGGGTGATATATCAATTGGAAATATTATTGGGTCGAATTTATTTAATTTAATGGGAGTTTTAGGTCCAGTTACAATGATATCACCTTTGTTAATCAATTTAAACGAATTAAAATATGAATTAGTTGTTATGTTTTTATTTTCTTTTTCACTTTATTTTATTTTATTTATGAAAAATAAAATTTATAAAACTTATTCAACTTTTATTTTTATTTTTTACATTATTTTTATAGTGTCTTTGTTTGTGGTATGATTCATTTTAAAAAAGTTTTGTTTGAATTCAATAATGGAAGTGGTATTAAAGATACTTCATTTAATATTGAATCGGGTGAATATGTTTGTATTATTGGTCCAACTGGTGCTGGTAAAACGACTCTACTAAAATTGATTTATATGGATATTTTTCCTCAAAAAGGTGAAGTAATTGTAGATAAATACAATTCTAAAAAAATTAAAAATAAAGAAATAGCTAATTTAAGAAGGAATGTGGGAATGGTTTTCCAAAATCCACAATTGTTAAATGATAGAAGTGTGTTTGAAAATATTTCAATACCTTTACATATTCAAGGATTAGGTTTGAAATATATAAAAAATCAGGTAAATGAGGTTTTGTCAAAATTGGGTATTGAAGATAAAAAAAATCATTTCCCAAATCAATGTTCTGGTGGAGAGCAACAAATAATTTCTTTAGCAAGAGAACTAGTAAAAAATCCGATTGTAATTTTAGCTGATGAACCTACTGGTAATTTAGATCCTGCATCATCGTTGAAAGTATTAAGAATGTTGGAAGAAATAAATAATGAAGGAACAGCTGTATTGATGGCAACGCATAATTTTACCTTAGTTGAAGATAGGGGTTATCAGTTTATGCAAATAAAAGAGGGTGAAGTTACTTTATGATTGACCGTATTTTATATTTATTATCGGAAGGTATAAGAGGTCTTTTAAGAACTAAAATCACTGCAATTGCAACAATAATTACTATTGGTATTACTTCTAGTTTTGTAATGATTTCAGCACAGTTTGGAGAAAATCTTTCTCAATTTGTTGACATAGTAAGAAATCAATATGAATTACAAATTTTTTTTAAAGAAAATGTTGATGAAACTAAAGCTTTAAATATTATTAGTAATCTAAATGAATTAGAAGAAATAAATTCTAGTAGATTAATAACAAAAGACGAGGCTGCTAAAATATTTGAAAATGAATTTGGAGAAAATATTTTTGATATTCTTAACTATAATCCACTACCATATGGTTCAGTTGTTGAAATTTCTACAGATAAAAATAACTCCTTAGATGTAAATCTCCTGTCAAAAAAAATTTTAAATATTGATGGAGTTGATGAAGTTAGATTTCAAGGAAAATTAATTTCTGTTATAGAACGATATTATAGATTCTTTTTTATTTTTCTAACAATAACTTCATCTTTGATTCTTTTTGCAACTATCATTTTAATTTCAAATACAATTAGATTAACAATTTATGCTCGAAAAGATTTGATAAAGGTTTTGAAATTAGCTGGAGCAACAAATAATTTTATTAAGGTTCCTTTTTTACTAGAAGGTATATTTGAAGGTATTCTAGGTTCAATAATTGCAAGTTTAATATCTTTTTCAACTTTTGAACTAGTTAATTATTTTTTATCAAATTTTTCAAATTATACTTTAGATTGGAGTTTTCAATTAAATTTGATTTTATTTTTCACGATTATTTTTTTCTCATGGATTGGGAGTATAAGAGCTGTAAAAAAGTTTCTTTAATTATATCAGATTATTTGTTAATAGAAAGCATTTAAGTTAATTTTGACAAAGTTTATATGGTTTAAATAAATAATTTTATAAAGACTAGAAAGATGATTAATAAAAAAAATAAATTGAAAACCTCTCAATCTATTAAAAAAAAGATAAATAAAAAGTTTTTATCTAAGAAAAGTATTCTGAGTAAACAATCTAAATCAAAAGAAATTGAGTTGTTAAATGATAAAATTGATAAAACAGAAGAAAAGTATTTAAGGTTGAGGGCAGAATATGAAAACTATATTAAAAGAAATGAAAAAGAAATATCAAGAATTTTAAAGTATGATGGTGAACACGTCTTGAAAACTTTTTTATCAATCTTAGATGATTTAGATAGAGTTGTTGAATCTTCAAAAAAACATAAAAATAATGAGATTTTAGATTTTATAAATGGTATAGTTTTAATTAAAGATAAATTATTAAAAAAACTAGATCAATTTGAAGTAGCCACATTTGATTCAGAGGGTGTAAAATTCGACCCTGATCTTCATGATGCAATGATGACAAAAGAATCTAAAGATTATGATGATGGTATAATTATTGAAGAATTTGAAAAAGGCTATAAATATAAAGATAAAGTAATTCGACATTCTAAAGTGATAGTAAACTCTATTGGAAATAAGGGGAAATAAATTTTGAAGAGAGATTATTATGAAATTTTAGGTGTTGAAAAAAATGCCTCAGAAAATGAAATAAAAAAAGCTTATAGAAAAATGGCTATGAAGTACCATCCAGATAAAAATCCTGGAAATAAGGAATCAGAATCGAAATTTAAGGAAGCTGCTGAAGCATATTCTGTATTATCTGATACTCAAAAGAAAAATCAATATGATCAATTTGGACATGCTTTTGATGGTTCGGACAATGGTTTTCAA